>Ga0228620_1000829_pt1 | contig 14494 bp, 14 predicted proteins | sample 23DmetaG_FD_186030 | JGI IMG/M metagenome (GOLD analysis project Ga0228620, IMG submission 186030) | Seawater microbial communities from Monterey Bay, California, United States - 23D | ecosystem: Environmental > Aquatic > Marine > Coastal | place: USA: California | collected 2016-10-06 | reverse complement strand
AGAGGTAGAGGAAGATGAGGTAGAGGAAGATGAGGTAGAGGAAGATGAGGTAGAGGAAGATGAGGTAGAGCAAGAGGAGGAAGAGGAGGAAGAGGAGGAAGAGGAGGAAGAGGAGGAAGAGGAGGAAGAGGAGGAAGAGGAGGAAGAGGAAGTTTATATGGTAACAATAAATGATGTAAATTATTTTACAACTGACCGAATGAATGGAACAGTATATTTATGTATTAAAGATGAAAATGGAGAAGATGATATAGGGGACGAAGTTGGAAACTTCGTAAAAGGAAAACTTGTTTTGTAGTGTCATACTATGTAATTCTTGATTCTATACAAATTTGACTAAACTCTCTGCTTGAGCCATAATTTCAATTAAAAAATCTATAATCCTTATTTTTTTTTCTACTGCATGTTCATGCTCTTTATTATAATTTCTCATATTTTCGCGATAATGTATCTTTAATTGTTTTAATGTCTCCTTATGTAATGACCACTTTTCTAAAATTTTAATATCGGTATTATTAGTGAATTCGTAATCTTGTTTGTAATATTTTGATATCTCTGGTAATAGTCCTTGTGTATTATTCTTAATTAATTTTGTTGTTAATCTGATAAACTCATCCTCCTCCTTTTGAATCAACTCAATAATGCTACTATAATCTAAATCGAGGTCGTCTGATAACTTGTCAAATGAACCCTGTATTTTCTCTGATATTAAACTATCAATAAAGTCTTCATATAAACCTTCATTAAATCTTGTAATGTTATTTTCTGACACAGTATTCCATGACCCCAACGGATTTATTTGGTATATTTGGTCGATTGCATTGTATTTTGAAGTTACTTGGTTATCTGCTGTGCCACTCCGAATAATATCACTGTCATAATCATTCACTGAATATAAGTGGTCAACTTGCTTAACTTTCCAAGGACGTGTATTATTATTAAAAAAATCATCGTATAATGAACCAAGATATTCACCCGTATATTGGCATGTAATTTTGAATTTATTTGTTTCATTCACTTCTCCTTCTACAAACTCTGTTGTAAAGTACACTCGTCGTGTTGGATTGTTGGCATTTTTCGTATCTTTTATATGGTCAATACCTGAATAAAGTAAGTTCTCTTCGTTCTTAATTTTTGTATTTGGTACATTCAATACGTATTTTTTATAGATATCGTCCATTGTTTTATAAAAATCATTTATGCTATCTTCATTTACATCTTCTTTATGAGACCCATGTATAAGGTTGTGTAGGTGTTCGTTTCCACTTCTTATACTATTACTGTCTCTTTTTGTCGAAACAACAAATTTAGGTAACGTACGATGATAATATTTTTTTATATAATCATTTGGTATTGGTTCACCTTTTTGCTTTTCTAATTTATTATGTAGGTAGATTCTATGACGTTCTAATGGCATTGTTAGTTTTGAAATGGAATCATCTCGAATGAATCGGTATGTTTTCAAAGTCTGTGGTGAATTTCTTGTATCTTGTAATATTTGTTCTTTTTTTATTTTATTGAGATTCACCAATTCATTGTCTAAGCTCGTGTTGACGAAATGTGTTTTTTTTAATAAATATTTAAACTCTCTATGATTTAGTATGTCATTCACCCATATAACACTGACTATTGTATATGGATTACCGCCTATATTCATATAGGTATCACGTAATTTCATTGGATTGAAAAAGAAACTGTATGGAAATTTTTCAGTTCCTTGTAGATAGTCTAATGATTGATGTACATTGTTTGCAGTAAAAAACTTTGTCGGGAATAATAATTTCATCATAGTTTGTATGTTGTATTTTTCTGTTTCACTATATTTGTCTTTCGTCTCATTCAGTAAGTTAGCCTTCTTTATTTGTAACATCATTTCATTCTCATCAAAAAAGAACCTTATTATATCATCATATGATACATATTTGAGGGTCCCAACCGGATATTTGTAATTAGTGCATAAATAAGGATATTTATTCAAATTATTTTTGTCAGACAAATTAATCAGACTATCTTGTCTATGTATTGAGTTAATTGTAAAATCAATTTCAGGATTGGATGGTATATTTGTAGACATAATTATTTGTAATGGCTCTATTAGTATTTCGTTGTTATTTTGCATTATATTTCTATACATCATTGAGAAATTAAAATTATTTTTCATCCTATAACAGATAAATTATCAATACATTGAACCATGCCAATAAACAAGTTACTAAATGACAATTGAATATGTATTCTTATCTATTTTGTGTATAACTCTATACTATGTAAATTCATATTACGATGTAATATTACATGGTAATTTTCGAAATGTGTATTTTGAATAATACACATTTGTTTATTTCATTGTGTATCCTTCATACTCCATTATCGCCATATTTTGCCTCTTCGCTTTTTCTAATATGGTTTTTGCTTTGATTACATCTTCGTCTGTTAATCTATCATTTTTGTCTTGTTCTTCTTTTTCCATTTTGTCGTGGTAATCACGAAATTCTTCTGATAAAATACAGAAATGACTATCTTCATTGAATAACATCTCCGCGAATAAGATATATAGTCCTGTAATAATGAATGCTATATATAGGTCTCTTGTTCCGATCCAAGACACTGTAAAAACTAAAAGTGGGGCACTTATATAATGCTTCATAAGTCTTTCCATTGTTTTTCCTAATTTAATAGGAACGTATTTTGATGTAATATTCATTAATATAATCATTAGGCCAGCAAAAATTTTACTATTGTTCATATTATCCGCCGTATTATATACTATTTCTTTCCATCCGTCTAATAATCCCTTTTTTGTCGCGTTCGAAGTTAACAAGTTGCTTGCAATTAGAAATGATATCATCATTATAAACACAAATGAAAACACCATAATAATAAAAACATTATCCTTATTATTTAATGACATTGTTAGTGGAACACTGGAGTTTGTTTCTTTAATCTCATTTCTATCTGTGTGCATTAATCGGCGTATATACACTCATTACATTTTTTGTTCACCAATTCTTCTGCCTCAAACTTGTTTTCTGATACTGACATTGTCATTTTACTTGAGTTATCGTAAGGTGGTTTAGTGTCTTCATTTATTTTTCTATTAGCCATCCCTTCTCGCTCTACGTCATTTAATGTTTGGTTTAGTGTTCCTGGCAAGAATACTGGTAATTTAGGGAAATACCATCCGTCGACTGGAACACTTTCTGTGTCATTATACGTGTTCTCCTCTGTACCTTCTTGTAACTTAGTAGATAGTGACTGTTCCATATGAATGTTATGGTAATATAGAATTATCAATGCACATATTAACAACCCCAGATATTTATCAAGTGTGGTGTAAAGCGCTATAATTAATATCGCAATAACCTTTCCTAAAACACTATTACTAATACTAGTAAAATGGCCTCTGTTTGTAACATATAAAAATATGAGTAATATTGGCGTTAGTTGATACACACATTCAAAGTTTACGTTCATCTTTTGATTAAATTGCTTATTATATAAAATACCTACATTTTTACTTACTTTTTGAATTACAAACAGCCTAAAAAATTTCTACTTATTTTGTAAGATACAAACTATATTCTATGTCCCTATTATCATCAGCATCTCCATGGAATAATGAGAAAAATACCAATAAAAAAAGAGTCCCTACTATGCGTAAACAACATAAGATGTCTCAACAACAGCCATCAAGCGAAACAGAACCATCGACGTTCGAAGGTTTACAAAATGCGAATGAAGAAAGGACTAATAAGGTAAATAACTTACTCGACCAAATTACTTCTTTAGATAACGATAATAACGATAATGAGCTAAGCAATTATGAACCATTAGACCCACCAAGTGTACAGGCCAAAACAGACCATTTATCATCTGGGAACCCTCCAATTGACATCCCAATGCCTTCCTTTGCTGAGGCATCTATTGCCCAAAAAGATACACATATGTACCATGCTTCTCCATCGACAAATAGTGGAAGTAACTATAAACAAATTTATCAGCCTTCTTCCAGAAATAATGAATCCACAAAACCATATTATTCTAATATGGGTTTAGGAAAAGATGATGATAAGTTGATGGAACGAATCAATTACATGATTCATTTATTAGAACAACAACAACATGAGAAAACAGACCATATTACAGAGGAATTTCTATTGTATACATTTTTAGGCGTGTTTGTTATTTATGTTGTTGATTCATTTACGCGTGTTGGTAAATATACACGATGAACACACTATATATTTATTAAATATGTATCCATACGTGTTTCACGATTAGTATTTTCACCACAAGCAATTACCATCAATCCAATACTTAGACTATAAATAGTTATTGTAACAAAACCATATATAGGTATCATATACGTATATTATAGTTAGATATTTTAATATTATTATTTTGTACAAATAATATTGCCGCTATAGCTCAGTGGTAGAGCGTTTGCCATGTAAGCAAAAGGCCCGGAGTTCGAACCTCCGTGGTGGCTATTCTAATTCACCTTTAGAAATAAAAAAATATTAAATTATTTTTTTATTTTTTCTTCGTAACACTATTGTTGTGGCAATGTCGTGCAAAATACAGCGTGTTCATATGCGAATAAGTTGATACAAAATATTATGATAAAATTATGGAAATTCTCCATAAAAAAGAATCGTAAATACAGTATGTTAGTCAAATGTCAAATAAATGATTTTTTTGATTTTTATCGGTGTAATAGGGTTTCTCTCAATTTTTTAGAAAACTCAACAGGGTCATACCAATAGGTTCCTACCATAGCATTGATGTCTTTCTCGTCAAATGTTTCATCGCCTTCTACGAAATCAATTCCGAAAATGGCATAAGATGGTATGGCAGTCGCTCCTATTCGCTTCCCTAACTCCTTTGTCTTTTTTGATACTTGTCTTTTCTGTAGGTTACAATGGTTGCAAAGACATTGGAAATCGTCAATTGTCTGCGTCTTCGAATCAAGAACTCTTGTATCATTATAGAGGTCATTTTTATGGTCGGTTACCAAATCTGAATGACTTCCACATACGACACAACCCATTTTTTTATGATACTCGTGAATATCCTTTCGAATGGGTCTACTTGCTCCATACAAATGATCATCACTGAACCCCACTGTTCGAAGTGCTGTAATTGAACGTTCTCCTTGTTTTTCCCACAAATAGCGTTTGTCGGAAAAGTAAACACCGTGCCTTGCTGCTCCATTTTTTCCCCAATCAAGTATGCTAATTTCGGCAATCATCTCGCGCGATACCCACTCTGATTTCCCTTCTGTATCTGGTTTAAACAAAGCGTCTACCAGTGCTTGCTTCTTCGTTAGTTTCACTTCTGATTTTGTTTCTGATTTTGTTTCTGATTTTGTTTCTGTTTCGTGGATTCCTTCCATTCGTTGTAATAAAATTATCATTATATCCTCTATTTCTTTTTCTATTTGTTGTTTTTTTTCCAGTTGTTGTGGTAAAATAACCATTGTATTGTCTGTTGTATTCATCGTTTGTTAAGTTAGTTGGTTTGATGTAATGCTGTTAGATGTAAGTTGTAAAAGTATTTCAATTCTTATTCAATTATTCTTTCCAAGAACGCATGGTGCATCAATCAGCCATTGGTTCATATTGACTCCGTCTATGTAAATAAAAATATTTGTATCTGTTTATTCTATTTTTGTGCGAACTCAAATGTTCAAAGGTGTAAAATTACACTAATTTCATAACTTTATCAAAATACTCAGTTGATATTTCACAACCTTTAAATTTTCTTTTTGTATTTTTTGAAGCAATCGCAGTAGTACCACTCCCTAAAAATGTATCCAATACCACATCATTCTCGTTTGAATGTTTAGTGATTAATTCTTCAAATAAACTTAAACTTTTTTGTGTTGGGTGAAATCTATTTTTGCCTCCTTGAAGTGGAAACATATATATACCATTATCATACTTACTATTAAATGTTGGTTTTGTACCCTTTATTCCCAACAAAGCAATCTCACGGCAATTTGTCAAATAATTTACACTTGAATTTAATGGTTGAGGGTTTGTTTTAATCCATTCAATAAAACGAATTTGTTTAAATTTATGTTTTTCCATAATTTCTTTTAGAAATGAAATTTTCCATAAATCAAAGAATATAATTATAGTTCCACCATTTTTTAACTTTTTATAATACTCACCTATAAAATTTTCCAATATTTCCATCGTAAATTCGCTATCCCATTCACCATAGTCAGTTTTAACACAATATTTTTTCCCATAAATGGTTCCATATTTCATATAGTTTTCTTTCTTGGCATCATCAAGCATATTGTTTTCGGTTTTATATTTGAGCCATTCTTCTTCGGTTTTTACAAACTCTATATGATTTGCTTCATTGTGCTTTACCTTGTTATAATGCGTATTCATTCCTGAATCTTTTGAAATAATATATGGGGGGTCTGTTAATATTAAATCAACCGTTCCATCTTTAATAGTTGATAAATACTGCAACCCATCAATATTCTTAACTTCAATATCACTTACAATAGGTTCAGTTTTTGTACCTTCCATTATTCTATTATGAGTTATACCATTAACAATAGTTGTATTATTAAGAATCAATTTTTGAACAAAACGAGAAAAAAGAACACGTCATTCACATTTTTATTTTTAGTCTGCGTACTGGTATAATTTTTTTACGATTTGTCTAATAAGTGGAGGTGGAACAGCATTTCCGATTTGCTTTACTTTGTCCTTTTTTGTTCCAAATAATTTAAAATCAGAAGGGAATCCTTGGATTTGCTTGAGTTCATCAGGTAAAATGCAGCGAAGGTAATATCCATTTTTATTTTGTAAGGGAACAAATAGTCTGGGTTGATGGTCGTATGTACATATAATAGTTTTGCTTGGATTTCGAATATCAATAATCTCTGCATGAATGGGAGAATCGCGTTTTGAAAAAGACAGTAGTGAATGGTGAACCTTTCCATTATAAACTTCATCATGTGTTTTTGCCTTGAGGCGTAAATATGGATGAATATTTCCATCGTCTTCTCTATCGTCATTGTTCATGTCGGTTACGATACATTCCTGTGGAATTGACGTCATATCAAAATCATCTGGCTCAATCTTTATTGCACCTTCCATACTGAACTTAATAATGTCTTTTAAATGAGGTAAATCGGTTTTCCCATTATTTAATGGTTCAGGAAATTCAAACGTTTGGTTTAAATCATTGCGTATACCTACATATACCAGTCGTTTTCTAAGCTGTGGAACACCATATTTAACCGTATGACACACTTGATGATAGATGGTATATCCAATCTTTTCAAATTCGGCTACAATCACATCAAAATACATTTCACCTGTTGCTGTTTTTCGATTGAGAAGGCCATCAACATTTTCACCGATAATATATTTGGGTTTGACAAGTCTACACGAACGGGCAAATTCGCGAAATAATGTGTTACGGGGGTCGTCTGGCAATTTTTTACCCCCATTTGAGAAGCCTTGGCAAGGGTGGCCCGCAAAGATTAAATCAACTTGACCTTTGTATATAGAAAATGCTTCGTCTTTCATAAGAATAATATCTGTTTTGTCTTTTTCTTTCTTTTGACTGGGATCTTGAATAAGAGTTGAATTAGGAAAATTTTCTAAATGTGATGTTATTGCTGCTTTGTCAAATTCGTTAAAGGCGATTACATCGAACCCAGCCTCTCTCATACCAAGACTGTCACCCCCCATACCTGAAAATAAACTTATTGCTTTACCAACTGACACAACCATGTTATCTGTATATGTAATTTTATATTTATATCACTATATGGAATCTTTTACATACAGATATTTCATTCATAACAATATGAAAACAGAACCACTATGGAATGGGGATTGGGGAATAATATAATTGTATGTATAATATGCTACCGGATCTACCTGAATAGCCCGGTAATGTCTATGCCAATATGGAATTAATAGCGTATTATGACTGTTTTCATGAATATGTAAATACTTATACTCTTTATTTGTCTTCATAACATCATGTAATCCTTGTAAGAATCCTTTGAAAAATAGAACATTATCTGGTTGGTAACTTATAGACCCAGATAATTCAAGTGTTTTACCAGTAGGCTCTTCATATTCTATAGGTCTCTTTGTAAAAAAATATACTCCTTGAATGGTATCTTTACATTTCATAATATAAACTATTTTATTTTGGTTTGTAATATTAAATATCAAATTACTAATTGAGACCATAATACATAATGAGAAAGGTGTATGAACGCTATTATCAATTGTTGTTTCATTAGTGTATATTTTCTCTAATAAATGGATCGTATCTTTGTTGACATTACTCATATAACAATTATCCAATTCTTGTACTGGCGGATACTTCATTACATAGTATGTATAACTTTTCCACTCTACGATTGGAATTATTCCAGAATGAGGTTCCCCATATTTACAAAACAAGGCAACCTTTTGGTCGGGATGTTTATTTATATACTCACTACAATGAGTTTGAAATATTTTTCGAATAACATTCTTATTTCCTCCATCCTTGACAATCGGATGAGAATGAAATGGTATATCTAACCTTATATATTCTTTACACGAGGTCACCGGTAAGATATTCATTACTACCGGGATTGAATACACAGCGGCACACGGTTCTATTAAATAATGCGTATTACAAAAAGTTAACGTCTTGTCAGTAGGAATGGGTGTATCTTGGTAGTAGAAAGATACATAACAAGGGTATAAATGGTCACTAAATAACATTCTGAAATCGTCATTAGTAAATGTATATAATACATTTTGATTATCGGGTAACGCGTAACCTTGTAATAGTCTTAAATAATTATATTTCTGAATCTCACTAATATCCTCAATTGGAAATGTAAATACATGTGATGTGTCCAAGTATTTTGTTTTACATGGTCTTTGCTTATGTACTATAAATGGAGTTGTATACATGAATCGCCAATAATCATATTGATGGTATATCGGCTGAATATTCCAAAAAGGGAATTGAACATGGACTATCACAAATATAATAAACCATATAACACATGATAATGCAAATACTATATGCAACATAAAATTAACTATATTACGAAAACAAAGTTTTTTCGTAATACTAACTTTTTAAAAAAAGATGGAATAGATTATCCGATTTATTATTTCATAAAATAAATATTGATACCGAATTATCCTATTTATTATTTTATTAAAGAATAGTGGTATAAATAATAATTATTAATTATTCCTATAATGATTAATAATCCTCTTTTTTATTGTAAAAACAAAGATAATTATCCACCTTTTAAAAATGGAGTCTATATGGAAGAATATTTTTTAAATTATGTCACCAATAATAATATTCAAACGAAAAGAAAATACATTCCTGCACTATGGACTAATTTTCAAATAGAAGGTTGGTTTTGTCATAAGAAAAATGAAATGCAACAGGTATTAGATGAATGGGTTAAACAAAATCCATGTGATGATGGTTATTTTACAATAACGCAATATGATGATGGACCGTTATTACAACTTCCAGAAAATACCTTGAAATTTGGTGCATGCTCTGGCGATTTTCCACTTCCCCTTATTTATCAAGATGTAAACAATACGTTAGAGTCTATTTCTAAAAAAACGTTTCAAGAAAAAACAATATTATGTTCTTTTGTAGGTAATCTTACAGCTAATCATGTATTACCAAATATTAGACAAGATATGTTTTCTATTTTGGGTAGAAATCCACATTTTAAAATGATTAATTCAGGAGGATGGACACCCAAAGTGAATCAAAATCGGCAACAAGTATTTATAGAAACAACCGTAAACTCCAAATTTGCATTGGCGCCCAGAGGATATGGACGTTCTTCTTTTCGTTTTTTTGAGTGCTTTCAGTTAGGCACAATACCCATTTATGTTTGGAATGATATCAATTGGCTTCCTTTTCAAGATCTTATTGATTATGAAAAATTATGTATTGTTGTCCATATTTCAGATATTGGTAAATTACACGAAATGCTTTTATCAGTTGATGAAACGAAATATAACGAAATGTTTCAATATTATCATTTAATTAAATATTTATTTCAATTGGATGGTATGAGTAAATATTTGACAGAAACTTTATAATTACGTATTATCAAAAAATATTTTACGTGTATCAAAGTTTAATATATTCTTTTTACACCTTTTTTCATTTCAAACGCCGATTATTTACTTAAAATTAATTAAATATCAATTTGATTAATTATTTTTTATATATTTTTATAATCTTCAGGAAATTCTTTGATTAAATCTCTACAGCCAGATATAGCACCTTGTTGAATTAAATTTTCCTTTCTTTTTTTCGTAAATGATTTCAACCATTTATTTTTACTACCTTTACAATCTTTTTGACAATATATATCATCACAATCTTTCAAAAATGCGTTTTCAAGCAAGTTTGCTAATGATGATTTTTTATTTGTTTTACGGAGAAGTTTAATTGGCTTATATTTGAATTTTTTATTTAAGTTTTTACTAAATTCTATTTCAACTCTTTCTCTTTCAGGCAGAAAAACTTTTTTGCAAAACTTTTTACATGTTTTATTTTTTGATTTAACTATTTTATTCTTTGATTTTTTTTATTTTTAGATTTAACTTTCTTATTTTCCATTTATATTATAGAGTTAGAAAAATGCCTTCTCATGACAAACAATCATGAACTGTGTATTAACTGCTTATATGATCCTCTACTTTAACAACAAAACCACCATAATGATGATGCGGGTTTTTTAATAAATATTTCGGAAAACTACTTACATTGGTCTTTCAAATATGTACATATACTGATGTTCTTCGTCATTGTATTTTTTTAAAGTGGTTTTAGAATGGAACAAATAGCCAAGTGATTTTGCCATTTCCAATATGATACGTATATTTTCCATGTAAAGGGTTTGCTCGTTTTGACGGACATTAGTAGTGGTTCTATCCGTAAATGTTTCTCTGAAGACTATTTGGTTAATTTCGTCTATATTTACTGGAATATGATACTGTTGAAGATAAACGTAATCTTGGAATACTGTTTTTGATTGTAATACCTGTGTATTTGGTTCTTTGACCATACGGTCAAAGTCACGTTGTTCGTCATGTGTAGGAGACACTACACTAAACCTGTTTCTTTCTACTAAATGTAAAATAATGTATCCATTAGGCTTGAGCCATTGTAAACAGTTCTTTAAAAATTGCTTTTTGTTTTTCATTTTGTAAATCATAAAATCCGTACACATGATATGTGTAAAACTACCACGGTCAAATAACAATGGTTGTTCTACGTCTCCCTCTATAATCGAAGCATTTGGATAGTGATGTTCACTATATTCGATCATTTTTGGACATTTTTCTACCCCGTATGCCTTATACCCAGCTTCTATCAATTCATATACTCCATATCCTGTCTTTGACCCAACATACAGAAAAACACTATCATTAGTAGATGGATGGGTCATCTTAAGCACTTTGTATAATTCCCAATGAACTCGTTTTTCTGTATTAAAAATTTCATCGTAAATCTGCGTATAGAAGTCATCATAACATTTGTCATCTCGTTTAAGTACAAACGGTTCATTTTGTGTGAACCCTTCGATATATTCGTTTTCTGGTTTATTTAAATAGCGGAAATAGTAGGATACAGACGCATAGACAACTGCCACACTCACCAATATTTTTAATGAAACTTTGGATTTATCATTTGTTGTGTAAAAATTTATTATATTTCTTAACATAAGTATAGTTATAAACTATATTTATATTTTTTACGGAATATACTTACCCTCAAGAATTACGTAGTTGAGTACGAGTATGATTGAAAAAATGGTTTTTACCTAAGGAAGTGTTTTCTAAATTGGGATGGTCTGCATCACTAAAGTTTGTTTTGGCAAACAATTGCTTATGAGGTTGTACACTGGGTGTAGATGGTACTTCAACCTTGTATAAACTGCTCTCAGAAGAAGGAACATATACACCTTGACTTGCACCGTGTTGTAGAGCAAAGTATTGGTTGCGTAACAAATTCTCGTGTTCTACATTGCGAGCAAATCCATCATGGGGACCTTTGCGGTCTCCAGAAAAATGATGAGTATTGGTTTGAAAAGGGGTATATTCAAGTTTGGGTTCATTCACGTCATGACGACTCTCTAAAACTGGGAAAATCATACGTTTTGTCTCAACAGGACGAGGGTCATAATGAGGGGCTAAAGGAGTATTCACTTGTGTTCTTTGCAAAATACGTTTGTTTAATTCATCCGTTCTATCATTTTGTCCATAAAGGATACCATTGGGAAGACCGTGTATTTTACCTTGTTGTTGTAGTTCCATGATTAGTTATACACCCGTGAGAAATTAAAATGGGATAGTCGATGTTATCTAAAACATATACAACCATCAAAAGAGTTAAAAATAATACAGATAATATTTTATAATATTAAAAAATGCTTACATTGGTTACAAGTTGGTATATAGTGAAATCGAAATTCAATGTAGAGTTATATCAATCTTGGATGAAAAATATGTTAACAAATGTAAACAACTACAAATTAGTTATTTTTACAAATGAAGAAAGTAAATGGGTATTTGAGGAGTTCATACAGAATAATCCAAATATAACGGTAATTCTGCTTGATTGGGAAGATTTCTACTGTTATAAATACCGCGATAGTTGGGTAGATAACCATACCAGAAACCAACTATTAAATAGTAAAACGGATTGGAAATTAAATATGTTATGGAACGAGAAAATTCATTTTGTAAAGCGCGTTATTGAGGAAAATAAGAGAGGAAATTATACAGGTTGGTACGGTTGGTGTGATATAGGGTATTTTCGAAACAATCCAAACAACCTACACACAACAAAGCTAACCCAGTGGCCGTCGAATAATAAAGTGGATTCATTAGAACCTGCTAAAATATATTACACAATTGTGTGTGGACAGCAATATATTGTTTCGTTGTGTCAATTGATTATGAATAAGAATGAAAAAGGACTCCCGCAAACACCTATACCGAGTCATCAAAATTCAGTAGCAGGTGGTTTTTTTCTTATCCATAAAGACAAAATAGACTGGTGGCACGAAAAGCATTACGCATTATTGGAAAATTATTTCCGAAACAATTACTTGGTAAAAGACGACCAAATTTTATTAATTGATAATATATGTAGCAATAGCGAGCATTTTCATCTAATACAAGAATCCGACCCGCGTTATGATAAATGGTTTGCATTCCAACAATTTCTATTGTAAACGAATTAAAATGAATGGTTGTATTGATATCATATACATTATGATATCCATTTTGATGCCTATTAAGAATGGGATTGAGTTTATAGATGAGTCAGTATCTTCCATCAAAGAGCAAATATACGAGGATTGGGAATTGATCATTGGAATAAATGGACACAATCCAGATTCAGAAGTGTTTGAAATCGCGAAAAAATACGAAAATGAGAAAATCCGGGTTATTCATATTCCAGAGTGTAATTCAAAGTCATACGCACTGAACCAAATGGTTAAAGAAGCGAACTATGAATGGATAAGTTTATTAGATGTAGATGATAAATGGAAACCAACCAAACTGGTATGTCAAGAGATTTGTATGAAAGAATATGATATTATCGGAACATGTGCCCAATATTTTGGGGATATGACGAGTGCGCCAAATTTACCTATGGGGGATTTACAAGAGTTTAATTTTTTATCGTATAATCCAGTTATAAATAGTAGTTGTTTATTGAAAAAAGAATTATGTTATTGGGATAAAACATGGGTAGAGGATTATGATTTATGGTTAAAGCTATGGAAGCAAGGCAAGAGATTTTATAATGTTCCTTCTATTGAGGTCTATCATCGTATCCACAAACAAAGTGCATTTAATGCAAAAGGAAACCATTTATTGGTAGATGAATTAAAAAGTCGATATATCTAATTCTATTATATTATATTGTTGATTCTGATATTCAACAATATAATAGACATCGGTCTATATGGATTTTGTACTCTGTTATCACGGTCGGCCCTCCTGACCCCCCCTTATTATAATCTAATTTACCATTTCATTTGATAATTCTTCGTATAAATTGTTTAATCGTTTAAAACAAGGTTCTACTGATAAGTTTTCAAGTATATATTGTCTTGGTTGGTATGAATCGAGTTTGGACAAAAAAGTGTTGTAAGTTGATTCAAGTTGATCTGCATCGTAAAAATATTCACCACAACGTTCATCCCAATAACCTATACTTGAACATGGAATATTTTCATATCTCCCACCGTGTTCTTGTGACATAAAACGTGTATTCCATACTAATAGAGGAACATTGTACGATAGGGCTTCTTCTATTGCAAACCCTTGACTTTCGTGAGCATCTAATATTATACCGTATTTTGCTTTTTGCAAAATGTTAATATAATTCTCTTCATGATATCTTTGGACGTAATCAAAAATGTGATAATCGATTTGTC
>Ga0228620_1000818_pt1 | contig 14669 bp, 15 predicted proteins | sample 23DmetaG_FD_186030 | JGI IMG/M metagenome (GOLD analysis project Ga0228620, IMG submission 186030) | Seawater microbial communities from Monterey Bay, California, United States - 23D | ecosystem: Environmental > Aquatic > Marine > Coastal | place: USA: California | collected 2016-10-06 | reverse complement strand
GGCTGCCGTAATCGGGCTGCTTCAATCGCCTGGTTACGTTGCAAGTGGAACCTTATTATTGGGCGAAACCGACCTACAGGCCCTGACATTTACACAAGCCCATGAGATCCGCGGCGCTAGAATTTCGATGATCTTTCAGGATCCTCAAACCAGTTTAAACCCGTTGATGACGATTGAGGATCAATTGATCGAAACGATTCAAGCTCATTCAGATATCAGCGATACCGCAGCACGAAAACAGGCGGTTGATCTGCTGGAAGAAATCGGAATTGAAAATGCGTCTGAACGCATAAAAGCCTATCCTCATCAATTTTCTGGCGGCATGAGGCAACGGGTTGTGATTGCATTGGCGATCTGTACCGATCCCGACTTGATCATCGCAGATGAACCGACAACAGCCTTGGATGTTGCAGTGCAATCGCAGGTTCTTAACCTGATCCAACGATTGGCCAAACAGCGCCAGATTGCCTTCATGTTGATTACACATGATATCGGCGTCATAGCGCAAGTGGCTGATCGCGTGACGGTCATGCGAAACGGCCGCGTCATGGAGGCCGGTGAAACAGCTCAGGTTTTAGGGGCCCCAAAAAACCTTTACACCCGCGCTTTGATGGACGCAGTGCCGCCACTCGATCGCAAAATTGATCGCTTTCGCGTTCCCAAAGATGACCGCATCGCCTCGTCGCGGGGCAAAATGGCAGAGCGCTGGCTACTTGAAGGGCAACAGCACGACCTTACGGGGCTGAGCGTGCACAACCTTACCGTAACGTTCGAGGGGCCACGCACATCCTTTTTTCGTAAGCCCCCAATCTACGTTGCGCTGAATAATGTCACATTAAACATTAAGCCCGGATCGATCATGGGGTTGGTAGGGGAAAGTGGATCTGGAAAATCAACATTGGCAAAAGTAATCACCGGCCTTGTGACGCCCCAAAGCGGGGAGATGCAATTGGGCGGTGCGGTGCTGCCAATTGGAAAATCCCGAAATCGCCACCATCTGTCACGACAGCTGGTGCAAATGGTCTTTCAAGATCCATATTCCAGTCTGAATTCTCGCCATTCTGTGGGGGATATTTTAACCGAACCACTGTGGTTCTATGGCTTTATCAAAAACCCGGTCGAGCGCAAAAATATGGCGGCTTCGATGCTGTCTTTGGTAGGGATGCCGCCAGATGCGATCAACAAATACCCGCATCAATTTTCGGGCGGTCAACGTCAACGTATTGCAGTCGCCCGCGCGCTTCTTGCGCGCCCGCGATTTCTGATTTGCGATGAACCCACTTCTGCGCTGGATGTTTCGATCCAAGCCGAGATTTTAAATTTGCTGAAAGAGCTTCAAGCGACATTTGGACTGACGATCCTGTTTATCAGCCATAATCTTGCCGTGGTGCGGCAAATGGCCGATGATACCGCTGTTTTGCGAAATGGCAGCGTTGAAGAGGTCAATACCACAGACGCAGTTTATGAGGCTCCTCAAGCAGAATATACCAAATCACTGCTTGCGCAAACGCCGGTGATGCCACCGTCTTGGAGAACATAGGCCTATGCTCAAATTATACGGATATGACACGATCAATACCTTAAAGATACTGATGCTCTTGTTTGAAACGGGATCAGATTTTGAATTTATACCGATCAATATTCGCACAGGCGAGCAACACAGCCCTGATTTTCGTGCGGTAAACCCTGCCGGAAAGGTGCCCGTAATATGGAATGACGGTCGTCACCAAACAGAATCAAATGCGATCCTTCTCAGCTTGGCCAAGAAAGCCAGCTGGGGTCTTGTGGCAGACCCTTCCTTGCAAGCTGACATAACAACCTGGCTGTTTTATCAGGCCTCGGCCCAAGGGCCCTATTTTGGGCAAATCGAATATTGGGCAAGATTGGCAAAAACGCCCAATCCAGCTGCATCCGCCCATTACGGTGCAATCGCCAGCCGGTCTGTTGAATATCTCAATGATCAACTGAACACCAAGAAATATCTCTGTGGAGATGTATATACGATTGCCGACATCGCGCTGTTTCCATGGCTGCGCATACATAAACATCTTGGTCTATCACTTGAAAATGCGGAAAATCTATCGCGTTGGCATGAGGCTATTTTGGCAAGACCGGCGACTGAGGAAGCGCTCACTTTTTTTAATGGTATCTCTTCTTAGGCCTTAAGGGCTTTTTAAATATATTGATAAAATACGCGTATCAATAATTGATTTATTTTAATGATTAGGCGGCATATCAAAGGTTCAAGCCGGCCTGCGCTACTGTTTAACAGGTCAAATCAATGCTGAAAGCCTGCTTGGTCACAACGATTTCAAGAGCGCATTAATCGCATGTTTTTGATCAGCGGGCGCGGCTGCGACGCACCGGTTTAAACACAGGATAAAAAAAGCCGATCCTACCATTCATAAACCTCCATATGGTCGGCCTCGATAAAATACCCGGTCTGCCCGATATCGGTTGATTGAAGCTGCGTGCGCATACCCCCAGTAACCCAAACCGGATCCCATAATTGATCGCCTGGCCAAGGCGCCTTCGCCTGCACCAAAACAAGCTGATTGGCCGGAGGCGGCGGCGTGTGAATACACGCCCCAACATAAGGCACCAACATGAAATCCCGTACACCCTCAGCGCCAATATCAAACGGAATGATAAAGCCGGGCATCCGAATATAGGCCCCGTCCAGCGCGTCGTTCAATTTGATCGCATTTTCATCATAAACGGGGTTCCAAAAATCATTCACCTCGTCAATCTCGCCTTCAGCAATAATTTCTGCATAAGGCACACCGGGGGGGATTAAATCATCCCACATAATCAACTTTGGGGTTTTGGCATGGGCCATTTTCGCGCTGGTAATCATACTGGCAAAAAGCAATAAAGAGGTTCTGCGGTTGATCATGTGAGCGGCCATACCTTCGCTATTAAGTGTGCACGATCATACCATCGGCAACAGAAAGTTTATAGGCCCGTAAAGCAGGTATCAGGCTCACAATCGCGCCCGCGCAAACAACAATGAAAAGCACAGCCAGCTCGCGCAGATTTGGTGCTTCTATTGGCAGCCAAATCCCGAAATTACTATCAATGCTGGATTGCGCGCCACTCAGCGCTGCATAAAGCATTATCACGCCCAGTACCGCGCCTAGGCTGGCCATCACCACGGCTTCAAACACCAGCATGCCGCATATAAACTGCGGCCGCGCGCCCATCGCACGAAAAATTGCGATCTCTCGGCGGCGCTCATTCAAGCTTGAGAAAATAGTCGCCATCATGCCGATTAAAGCGGTAAGAACGACCAACACCGACACAGCCAAAAGCGCCGTTTCAGCAAGACCAACAATCCCCCAAAGCTCTTGCAAGGCCACGCCGGGAAAGATCGCCAATAAAGGCTCTTCGGGATACTCGTTTATGGCCCGCTGCAAGGCAAAGCTTTGCAATGGGCTTTTGACGCCGATCAAAGCTGCTGTAACCGCGCTGGGGGTGAGCTGCATTTCACGAAGCTGCTCTAGGGGCGTTGACTGGCCCACCACCTGCGCTCCGCCCTGCCAATCAACATGGATAGCTTCAATCGCTTCCATACTCACGATCACGGTACGATCCACCGGCGTTCCAGTTTTTTCCAAAACCCCCGAAACGCGGAACGGCTGGTCTTTATGGGTGCTAAAAGAGGCCAGGCCATGGGCAACAATGATCGGCGCATCAACCTTATAGCCCAATGTCACCGCGACATCCGCGCCAATAACAGTATCAAATAAATCTGCCATAAACGCGCCCTCTGCCAGCGCCAGCACCCGCCCTTGTCGATATTTGTAATGCTCAAAAAAGGCCCGGTTTGTGCCCATAACGCGGAACTGACGGTGGCTATCACCCAAAGAAATCGGAACGATCCACTCAATCTCGGGGCGCGCTGCAATATCTTGATAGCTTTTCCAGGTTACATTATTGGTGGCATTCCCAATGCGGAAAACGGAATATAATAAAAGCTGCACCGACCCCGACCGCGCACCTACAATCAGATCCGTACCAGAAATAGTATCGGCGAAGCTAGACTTGGCACCCGTCCGTATTTTTTCAACGCCCAAAAACAGCGATACTGACAGCGCGATTGCAAGAACCGTCATGCCCACGGTCAGCGCTCGGGCAAAAAGGGAGGCTATTGCCAGACGCAAGATCATGCTGCGCCTCTTTTAAACTCTGCGATCTCTTCCATATGGAGGATCCGATCAAACCGCGGGCCAAGCCTTTCATCATGGCTGACCATCACAATAGATGTGCCCTGTGTTTGAGCTTGCGTGAAGAGCAGATCGAGAAACGCATCTTGGCTGTTTATATCTAAGGCCGAAGTCGGCTCATCCGCAATGATTAACGGCGGATGACCGATCAGAGCGCGCGCCACCGCAACGCGTTGCTGTTGCCCCACGCTTAAAGAACTGGCCTTTTCACGCCCAATATCAACCGGCAGACCAAGCGCGGCGCAAAGGCGTGCTACTTCTGATTTGGCATCTTTAACCCGGTTGCGCCGTATCGGAGCAAAACGCAAAGGCAGTAAAATATTATCGGCCACTGACCCAAATGGCAGCAGGTTGAATTGCTGAAATATCACCCCCAGCTGCTCGGCCCGGAACCTATCGCGCGCACTCGCTGATAGGTTTGTTATCTCAGTTTTTGCGATTTCAACGGAACCCTGATCTGGCAAAAGTGTGCCGCTGATCACGGATAGCAGCGTAGATTTACCTGTGCCGCTTGCCCCCAAAAGCAATAGTTTTTCCCCGTATGAAACCGTTAAATCGGCTAGACTTAAAGAAAAAGATGATCGGCCCGACCAACGAAAGAAAACCTTACGAAGCTTAAGAACTGGCTTCGCCATCTTTTTTCAAAGCCCCAAATCAAGCCGCGGCGCGCCGCTTTTTATCTCAAACGCGCGGGCGCCCGATTGCGATATGAGTTGCAGCGCGACCTGTTTTGAATTCGGAAACACCTCAAAATAGGCGAAATCAATCTGGGTAAGCGCCTCTATATTGCTGCAGATGAGGCTGTATTCTGCATGAAACTCGGTGTGACCAGAGGATGCGGCATGCTTCTCTTCATCGTGATCGTTGTGATCTTCATGTTTATGGTCGTGCTCATCATCATGATCGTCATGGTCTTGATGCCCAACTTCGGTATGCGCATCATGGCCTTGGTGATCCTCTTCATTCGCGCCATGATCCGCATCGCTTTCCAATTCTACCTGCACCGCTTGCACTGCGCAGCGCGCCGCTTTGGGCAAAACAAATAAATCAAGCGGCGCTTCTAATGTTTTTAGCGCCGCAGAAATCGCGGCAAGATCCGCATCGCTTTTCGCTGCATATTCGAAACCCACGATATCAGCACCGGGGGCGTGAAACTCCATCACTACCAGCGGAGCCTCAATCGCGATATTGAGAGCACCAATGCCATGTTCATGCGCGTTCAGCTGGCGCGCGTCTTCCGAAAAAACCGGTGACGCGATAATAAAAAAAATAATAGAGGTTAACGTTTTCATAATTAAGACCTATTTGATTAAGCTTTTAAATATTATCTGGCGCATCATACACAGCGCCGTTTACGTTCAATAAGATATCAAAATGCCATAAAGGCGCGTTAGTCAAGTTTCGATTTAATCTCCAGCATCTGGATGATTTTTGCCCCAAACACGCTCTGCATCTTTTGACAGAAGTCGCCTTTGAATGCGGCTGAGCTCTTCGAAAGCTTTCTCGCGGCTGCCCATTTTCGCCAAGGCACGCTCAAACGTTTTGCGCACTGATCTGGGCCTCCACGGCAAATCCGCAGCCGCAACCCAAGCCCGTAATTCTTGCGAGAGTCGATCAAAATCTTGCATAGGGTCTTCATTTCGTAGCGAAGATTTCAGGCTGGTCTGACCACGATTATGCGCCATTACACCCCCTCATCTAGATCTGCGATTGAATCAAGAACCAGAACCAGTCGGGTTTGGCCTGTGCCTTGAATGGGAGGAGATCGGTGCACCAGATCCAGCTTTGCTTTAGAAGGCCAGCGTTTGCCGCGCAGAACGATTGCTGCTCCCGTTGGAACCGTGTGAATCGTTTCGGGATCCCCAGCAGCATTTGCGAGCCCATATTGGGTGCCGGTGCCACGATAAGTACATATAAGCCGCGCAGTCAGCGCATCTATGTGAAAGCGGCTGCAGGCATTGTGCGAGATAACATCAAAGCGTAAGCGCAGATATGGGGCTTTCATAATATGCATAAACGCATCTGAAAGCTGTTGCGCATGCGCGATAAAGGCGTCGCGTTCCGCACAAACCGGCATCTGAGACATGCCACAAATTTGAACCAAGGCGCTGTGAACCCGATCTGGGCGCAAGATAACACGTGCTTTTGGCAAACACGCCGGGTCTAATGATGCGAGCCAGGCCAAAATATGAGAAGATATCCGGGCTTGGCACAGCACTCCTGCGCAATCCGGATCTTGAATAATCGAAAAATCGCTAGCGGTTTGTGCAAGCGCAAGCCCCCCCAGCGCGTTTTTGTTCTTGTCAGAGAGCATGCTCATGCAGCTTCTTCAGAGCGGCGCCAGATGGAATGCTCATAGATTTTATTAAAATCAGATAGGGCGGTATCTAATATGTTTTTAGCAGCAAGTTCAGACGGGTCGGTTTCAAAAATCTCAGCATCCGCATTCAGGCTGCGAATAATCTTACGCGCTGCATCCACCTGCGCTGGGCTGGCATCAGAAACCTTATTCAAGATTACAACATCTGCACATTCTATCTGATCGATCAACAAATGTACCAAGCTGCATTCATCCTCTTCACCCATCACCTCGCCGCAATCACGAAGGAAATCATGGCTGGAAAAGTCGTTTAGCGAATTGACCGCATCCACCACCGTCACCATAGTATCCAGCCGCGCCGCAACGCGGCGATCTTCACGATTATTCAACGCACGGCGTAAAAGAGTGGTTTTAGCAGCTCCTAAAAAGCCAGATAAAACCGTAACCGGAAGTCGTTTATCAATCATAAAAACACCTTATTATTTAGGATGCTAAGGCCGGCTCAGTTGCCCGCACGCGCAGCATATCAAGGCTCCGCTGCAAGTCGGGTCGAGATAAATCACGAGCAATAATCACAATGCGGGTTCTACGATCCTCTTTCGACCAGTCTTTTAACTGCACAGGTGGTGCAAAAATATGCTGCACCCCATGGATAACGAAAGGGGCCTCAATGCCTTCAAGGAACAAAATACCTTTCACACGCAATATATCAGGGCCTCTGATCGCAATAAGCGTGTCGAGCCAAAGATCAAAAGCGGCATCCGGCAGCGGATCATCCAAAATGATCGAAGCTGATCCAATCCGCGTATCATGTGCTGGCAAAGGCGCTGCTATTTGAACGGCGGGGGCAAAACCTGACAGGTTTTCAAGCGCTTCAAATTGCGGCTTTTCACCAACTGTCCAATTCAAAGCTTGCTGCTTTGTGGCGTTGTTATGAAGCGCGCTTAACCCCCATAACCTTCCAAACAAACCCTTTCCCAAGATGGATCGGATGATGGTAATGCCAGGGTTCAAACCATATAAGCGGATTTCCAAACTCTCCACATCAGCAAGGTTTACGAGATCGGTTTTGCTTAGAACAATCAAATCCGCCATAGCCGCTTGAGACACGGCCTCAAATTGTGCATCAAGCGTGGCAGCCGCATGCGCGGCATCTACAACCGTTACAACGCCGTCCATGCGGGTGTTTTTTGCAAGGAAATTGTCTACCAACAACGTCTGTAAAATCGGTCCAGGATCGGCCAGTCCGGTGGTTTCGATGACAATACGTTCAAATGCAATTTCATTCTGTGTGCGGCGCTCAAACAAATCCGAAATAGTTTTCGACAAATCACCGCGTACCGAACAGCATAAGCACCCCGAACGCATTAAAATAATCTCTTCACTGCTTTCTTCGATTAGATCATGATCCAATCCTGCTTCGCCAAATTCATTTACGATAACAGCCACGCGCCCAGCAGAATTATCGGATAAAACGGCGTTGAGCAAAGTGGTTTTGCCGGCACCAAGAAATCCTGTGAGCAATGTTACTGGAACGCGTGGCTCTTCCATGGGTTAGTTCTCCAACGCGTCGAAAAGCGTCGTTGCATTATGGCGCATCATATCAAGATAGGTAGATGCAGGTCCGCTTTTTGCAGAAAGCGCATCAGAATAAAGCGTTCCACCAATCGTTGCGCCCGTCTCATTTGCGATCTGTTCCATCATACGGTTATCAGTGATCGATTCGATAAACACTGCAGAAATGCTTTCTTCGCGAATTTGTGTGATCAATGCAGCCACATCACCGGCTGAGACTTCGCTTTCAGTGCTCATCCCTTGCGGCGCAACAAAGGTCAGATCATATGTTGCCGCAAAATATCCAAACGCATCATGCGGCGTTACCACTGTTCTTTTATCTGCTGGCAAGCTTTTCATCATCGCCTCGATATCAGCACTAAGCATCTCTACCTCAGCAACGAACGCGGCACGATTAGCATAATAATCTCCGGCGTTTTCAGGGTCGGCCTGAGCAAGCCCGGCAGCGATGTTATTGGCATAGATTACAGCATTCTCGAGGCTCTGCCACGCATGCGGGTCAAATGCGCCATGATCATGTCCAGCGTGGTCATCGTGCTTCTCGTCGTCGTGATCATCGTGATCATCGTGATCGTCATGATCATCGTGCTTCTCGTCGTCGTGATCGCCGTGATCGTCGTGGTCATCGTGCTTCTCGTCGTCGTGATCATCGTGATCGTCATGCTCGTCGTGCTTCTCGTCGTTGTGATCGTCATGATCATCGTGATCGTCGTGCTTCTCGTCGTTGTGATCGTCATGATCATCGTGATCGTCGTGCTTCTCGTCGTCGTGATCATCGTGATCATCGTGATCGTCGTGCTTCTCGTCGTCATGATCATCGTGATCATCAAAGGCAATCGGAACAACACCGTTTGTTGCTACAACCATGGCACCATCAAATGATGCGGCTTCCGCTAGGCGTTCCAACCAACCCTCAAAGTCAAGACCGTTTAAGAACAACACATCAGACTCTGCCACCGAGCGCGCCGCCTTTGGTGTTGGTTGATAGACATGCGAATCGCCATCTGGTCCAACCAGCGTTGTTAATGCGATATGTTCGCCTCCAATACGTTCGACCATGTCTCCAAGAATCGAAAAGGTTGCGACAACGGGAATGGGCTCTTCGGCCCAAGAGGCCATTGGGAAAGAAAGTGTAAAAGCGGCAAGAGCCGTGGCAGATTTCAAAGTAGAACGTAGAGACGTCATAGTAGTCCTTTCAGATTTTAAAATTTCGGCGTGGTAAGTTTTGCGCAATTGCGCCTCCGACTGGTCCAAAGATAAGCGACAGCCCATAGCCGATACCGGCAGCTAGAATGATTGCTGGCCCCGATGGCAGACTGTAATGAAATGACAAGAGTAGCCCGATCACGCTAGAGAGCATCGCAATCAACGCAGCAACGGCGATCAACCCAGCGATCGTTTCAGCCCAAAACTTGGCCGCAGCACCTGGTAAGATCATGATTCCTACCGCCATCAAGGTTCCAAGCGCATGGAACCCGGCTACCAAGTTCATCACCACAAGCGCCAAAAAAACAAAATGGGTGATCGCACTTAACTTGCTGACAGAGCGCAAAAACTGAGGATCAGCGCATTCTAGCACTAAGGGTCGAAACAATATAGCCAATACCAGAAGCGAAACGCTCGCAAAGGAACAAAGCAAAGTGAGCGCCGTATCGTCTAAAGCAAGTACCGTTCCAAACAATACATGCATCAAATCGACGTTATTACCATACGTTGAGACGATTAAAACGCCGATGGCCAATGAAATTAGGTAAAAGGCAGCTAGGCTTGCATCTTCACGCAGCGAAGTCACCCGCGCCACGAAACCAGAGGCCAGTGCAACGACCATTCCTGCTACTAAACCTCCAATCGTCATTGCACCAAGCGAAAGACCAGAGACCAGATAACCCACCGCGGCGCCCGGTAAAATAGCATGCGCCATTGCGTCACCGGTTAAGCTCATATGCCGAAGTATCAGAAACACCCCGACAGGCGTGGCGCCAACTGATACGGCGATACAACCCAATAGGGCGCGGCGCATGAAGCCAAAATCCGCAAAAGGCGCCAAGAACAAATCCCAGATCACGCTGCACTCTTTCCACAGACATGTGGTGTGCCTGCGCAGGCTTCGCACATTTGCCGCGCACGAAACTGATTTTCTGCAGTTAAAACCTGCGCGGTTGGCCCATGGGCTACAAGCTCACGCGCCAACATCATGGTGAGAGGAAAATGTGTTCCAACCGTAGCGTAATCATGCAGAACTGCAAGAATGGTGCGTCCTTCGGAATGCCAGCGTTTGATCAGATCAATCAAATCTGCCATCGTTTTTGCATCGATTGCGGCGAAGGGCTCATCCAACAAGACAAGACGCGCATCTTGCAAAAGCAGTCTTGCAAACAATGCCCGCTGCATTTGCCCACCCGATAACGATCCAATGGTCCGTTTTTCCAATCCCGTCAAACCCACTGCTGCGATAGCGGCATCCACGCGCGCACGGAACTTACGGCTCAACCGTCCAAAAGCACCTATTTCATGCCAAAGCCCCATAGCAACAAGATCAATCACTGATATCGGAAAGCTTCCATCAATCTGGGATTGTTGCGGCAAATATGCAATTTCATCTCGACGAAACCCATCAATCAAAATACCGCCGTCCAGAGGAGAAAGTGCCCCAGTGACACCTTTTAATAAGGTTGATTTTCCAGCCCCATTCGGACCAACAACAGCCGTAAGACTACCCTCTTGAACCTCTGCATCTAATTCTTGCACCGCAGGCAACCGATCATATCCCAAGGTCAGATTCTGAAATTTAATCACAGCTGTCATAGAAAACTCGAAGTGTTGGTTGCCCAGAAAAATCCAAGCCAAAGCGCAGCTATAAGCAGACTGGCTACGGCCAGCCTGGGCCAAATGCCAACAAGTAGAAGGCGAAAGGGAACCAGGTTTTGTCTCATGATATCGCCTGCGAGGGTCCACAACTTGCGCAGATGCCATTCACCTCAATCATGTGACGCTGAGCTGAAAATCCAGTTTTTTCTAAAGCCCAGCTTAAATGCGAAAAAATATCAGGCTCAAAATTTTCTGCTACAAGGCCACAATCTCCGCATATTGAAATCACTGATTTTTGCTGATGCTCTTGGCTTTGGCAAGAAATGAATGCATTCAATGATTCAAGCCGACGTATCTGGCCACGCTGGGTCAAGGCAGCAAGTGCCCGATACACAGTGGGAGGTGCGATTTTTGGGTAAATATCCTTCAGGCTCTCGAGCAGTTCGTAAGCAGAATATGGGCGATCACTAGCACGCAAAATTGCAAGCACTGCCGTTTGCATTTCCTTTCCCCGCTTGCCCATGCTTTGCTCCTATTCGACTCACTCTGTGAGAGTTACATTATAACATTACAGGTTGTAAATAGCGGAAAGTGATGTTGGTAAAGTAAGCCGTTAAAGCTTATTTGGTGACTCAAAAATATCAAATCAAAGAACAATCTTATTTTGTCGCTAAGCCTGTAAAGGGCTAAAAGAGGCTCTATGTTTTACTCATCGAAATTGAGAAATAAATTGTTCTTAAAAGATTTTTATTTTTCTTATCAATTAGACTCACGCATCTACACACTTACTTTTTCCGCAAAATTGTTTTTGAAAAAAGGTTCTTTTTTAAAGCAAGTCTAGATCGTAACGGCAATCTGCTCCGCATGAATTATTTATTTTACAATACCAAAAACATTTTCTACTTACCCCAAGGACAAAGGGCTTCTAACTGATCGCGGCCTAGTTTATTTAATGTTTTTATGTTTTCTATGTAAATTTTTTCAGGCTCTGCAACATGGGCCAAAGCTCTACTCAGCTGAGCTTGCCGCAGAAGATGTATGGTTGGATAAGGTGCGCGATTGGTAAATTGACTAAGATCATCCGCAGGTACCCCCTCAAATTGATATCGAGGATGAAAAGACGCCAATTGCACATGCTCTAAGAGGTCTGCCTGCTCTAATAATTGTTGGAACCAATTGAGTAAATCTAGGTAATCATCAAATATCCCAAGGCCTTGTGAAAACATAAGGAGGCTCGTGGCAATGTCATTTTCGTCAGCCTCAAGCAAGCGCTTTAATTCATTCACATAGAACTTTTTTAAATCCGCGTCGCTCGTCGCATCGCAAATGGCATAATGCACTTGATTTTGGGCTATGACGCCAGAAGAAAACGGACACAAATTTAAACCTACCACCATTTGATCAAGCCATCGGCGGGTGTTTTTGATTATGTCTTGATGCGCTGTAGAGGCGGTCTTCGGGTCAAAATTATTGATACCAAGGCTCCTTAATGTTATTAAACTACCGAACGTATTATACCTATGTCTCTAGGTCATTTTGCTGCTGAAATGATAGATTAATTTGCGGAATGATTTTCTGTCGGCCGTGCATATTTGGCTTCATTCTGAGTCAACCTTAACATTACGTCTACTCCGGACAAAAATAATAAGGTCATCGTAGCGTAAATATCCAATACTGGATGCGTTAACATGAGACAAAACTACCGCAACCTCTATTAAGTGCTAACACCTGACATTTATTATATGGGACACGTAAATCTTTTAGACAGGTTTATCACCTTTTATGGTTACCCGCCTGCCTTTGCGTTCTTCGGGCCAATAGTCCCAGATTGCGCGGTGCATGCAGCAACGGTTGTCCCAGAATGCCATGTCATTCAAATTCCAACGGAAACGGATTTGATAATTAATATGCTCTGCATGTTCGAAAAGCATATCAAGGACTGCGTCACTTTCGCAGTCAGACAGTCCGAGGATTTTGGTCGTAAATGTGCGGTTTACAAAAAGCGATTTACGACCCGTGTCGGGGTGAGTTCGTACAATTGGATGCACTGCTTCAGGACAATCAATATCTACGTCTCTCTTTCCACGATCACTATAGCGACCTTTATAAATATGTTCTGAGCTGTGCAGCGCCGTTAGCCCGCCAAGCATTTTTTTCATTGGATCGGACAAGTCATCGTAAGCTACCTCCATATTGCTAAACATTGTGTCCCCACCGTATGGCGGCGCTATGTGGATTTGCAGCATTGTCCCAAGTGGTGGCGTGTCATCACACGATACATCAGAGTGCCAAAACTCACCGTTTGCAACCTTAGAATCTTTTGTAGCATGTATTTCAAAGATTTCTGGATGACCCTCCATCGTTGGTGCCGCAGGGTGGGCATGCAAAGGTCCAAAGCGCTTACCAAAAATAACATGCTGTTCTGGAGGGATCTCTTTTTGATTTTTAAAAAATAAGACTTGATATTTCAAAAATGCGTCAAGAATTTCCGCGAACTGAGCATCCGAGATAGTTTCGCTCAGATCAACACCATAAACTTCTGCACCTAAATGAGGCGAAAAGGGTTTTGCTTCGATCAATGAATATGCGTTTGTTTTTGGAGCGACCATTCTGTTTCCATTCTTTCACTTTTCATTTCTCCCACTAACTTAAAGACAAATTAAAATTGATAAAAACGAAAAATTTTTATTTATAGCGCAAAATAAATTTAATTTGTAAAGTTTAAAGGTCAGGCATGTCAACAAGAGAGCCCCTAAAATGAGCATACGCGCACTCCGAACTCTAATTTCCGTTCACAGGCATGGTAGCTTTCGTTTGTCGGCTGAGGCTGAACACCTCACGCCCGCAGCTGTAAGCCAGCAAATGCGCAATCTTGAGACATCATTGAAATTGCAGATATTTGAAAGAAGTCAGAGAACACCAAAACTAACAGAAGTAGGATTGTCATTGGTTAGCGAGGCGTCAATGGTTATTGCAGCTTATGACGGTCTTGCAGATAAAGTGAGGTCGGATAATGACATTTCCGGTAATCTAATTCTTGGTGCTGTTCCGACAACTTTGACAGGTTTGCTCCCACTTGCCCTGTCTCGACTCAAGGTCCAATACCCTGCTCTCCAAATTCGCGTTGTTCCAGGCTTGTCCAACCAGCTACTGTTACAACTAGATCGTGGCCAAATACATGCAGCTGTAATTTCTCAACCAGAAGTTCTTTCTCATTCTCTCTCATTTTCGAAAATTGCAACTGAAGCTCTTGTCCTTCTTGTGTCCGCTTCGACTAAGCAAATACCCCCAGAAGAACTATTGAGATCACAACCGTTCATCCGCTTCAATCGAGACGCCATTGTAGGCAGACAAATTGAAGCTTGGCTGCAGGGCCAAGGTATCTCAGTAAAAGATACAATGGAACTTGAAGGGCTCGAGGCAATTTCAAGTATGGTCGCAGCAAACCTTGGTATTTCAATAGTTCCCAAAAGGTGTATCACAGAAAGTGACCAGCTCCCTGTCAAGACTGTTTCTCTCGGCAAGAACGCGCCAACACGCACATTGGGACTAGTAAGACGAAGTAACACTCCAAAGGTAAGAATTATTGGGGCTGCTGAAACTGCCCTTTCGAAAGCAGTAGAGCTAGGCAGTCTGCAATACATTTCATAATAATCTGCCTAGCATAGGTTCAACTTACTCTTACGCATCTTTGGATTATATTAGGTCAATGGCTTGAATTTAAGGAGAAGATTTAAAGA
>Ga0228620_1000816_pt1 | contig 14680 bp, 9 predicted proteins | sample 23DmetaG_FD_186030 | JGI IMG/M metagenome (GOLD analysis project Ga0228620, IMG submission 186030) | Seawater microbial communities from Monterey Bay, California, United States - 23D | ecosystem: Environmental > Aquatic > Marine > Coastal | place: USA: California | collected 2016-10-06 | reverse complement strand
GATTTCAATAAAAACATGGCTGTAGCTGTTGAATACAATTTAGAATATTGATGAAAGCTTTATATAATTTTATCGTAGAACCTGTTGGTGAAAGATATAATAATGTAAAAAAAATTGATGGTAATACTCTTTTATTAAATACTGAACTACAAAATCATAATTATTCAAACAGGATTGCTAAAGTAATAGCAGTTCCTTCTGCAATAAAAACAGATATAAAAGTTGGAGATGAAGTTATAGTTCATCACAATGTATTTCGTAGGTTTAAAGATATAAGAGGTGTTGAAAAGAATAGTAAGTCATATTACGAAGATGACATTTATTTTGTAAATGAAGATCAAGTATTTGCTTATAAAAGAAACGAAGACTGGCAGAGTTGCAGAGGGTTTAATTTCGTTAAGCCTATAAAAGAAACTAAAGTTTTTTCAATGGACTCAGAAAAACCAGCTGTTGGTATATTATATTTTAAAGACCCAAGTCTCAAAGGTTTAGACAAGGGTAATTTAGTAGGGTTTAGACCCGGGGCGGAATATGAATTTGTTATTGGAAAAAACAGACTTTATAGAGTACCCACTAATTCAATCACAATTAAATATGAATATAAAGGAAACGAAGAGGAGTATAATCCAAGCTGGACATAAAGCAGTTGAAGAACTAATTCAAGTTGCTAAAGAAAAAATAGTTGATTCAGATGATGATATATCTGCTGATAGATTAAAAAACGCAGCGGCTACAAAGAAGTTGGCTATATTTGATGCTTTTGAAATTCTAAACAGAATAAAAGAAGAAGAGGATATGCTTGAAAACAAACCTAAGGAAGAAGAGGTTAAAAAAGCTTTTAAAGGTTTTGCTGAAAAAAGGTCTAAGTAATGTACGAGCAGACTTTATATAATGTTGTAACGCCTATAAGAAAAAACACTATATCTAGAATGAATAAATCTAGAAAGTGGAAGTACGGTTACGATAAAGAACACGATATTGTTGTCATTAGCAAAACAGGTCAAATTGGTGAAATATATAATATACAGAACCTAAAAATTGCTTTACCCAAAGCACCTGCTAAAATAGACAAAACTAATAACAAGTGGAAAGTCGAAGAATATCCTAAAGAACTAAAATCAATAACTAGTATATTTGATTGGAGAGAATATCCTGAAGATTTTCAAAATAAATGGGAGGGGTATATAGATGAACAATTTAAAAGAAGAGAAGAAGGTCATTGGTTCAATAACAAGAACGTGGCTACTTACATCACTGGTACTCATTTTATGTACCTGCAATGGTCTAAGATTGACGTTGGGAACGCAGACTTTAGGGAAGCAAACAGATTATTCTATATATTCTGGGAAGCTTGTAAAGCAGACAGTAGATGTTACGGAATGTCTTACCTTAAAAACAGACGTTCAGGATTTTCATTTATGGCATCAGGAGAAACAGTCAATATGGCAACCATCTCAAGTGACGCTAGATTTGGAATATTATCAAAATCTGGATCGGATGCAAAGAAAATGTTTACCGATAAAGTTGTACCAATCTCAGTTAACTACCCATTCTTCTTTAAGCCCATACAAGACGGTATGGATAGACCAAAAACCGAACTCGCGTATAGGATACCAGCGTCTAGGCTTACGAGAAAATCAATACAAGCTAAAAAGAGTACAGAAGTACTAGAGGGATTAGATACTACTATTGACTGGAAAAATACAGGAGATAACTCTTATGATGGTGAAAAACTAAGGTTACTAGTACATGATGAAAGTGGTAAATGGGAAAGACCTGATAACATATTAAATAACTGGAGAGTTACAAAAACATGTTTAAGACTAGGTTCTCGAATTATAGGTAAGTGTATGATGGGTTCAACCTCAAACGCTTTAGACAAAGGAGGTTCTAATTTTAAAAAATTATATAATAACTCTAATGTTTTAAAAAGAAACAAAAACGGTCAAACAGCATCAGGCTTGTATTCTTTATTTATTCCGATGGAGTGGAATTACGAAGGTTTTATAGATGAGTTTGGGCACCCTGTATTTAATACACCTAAAGAAGTTGTAACAGGTCCATTAGGAGACGTTATAGATGTCGGAGTTATAGAACACTGGGATAATGAGGCTGAAGGATTAAAAGGCGACCAGGATGCTTTAAATGAATTCTACAGACAATTTCCACGCACAGAAGAACATGCTTTTAGAGACGAAGCTAAGAATAGTATATTTAATTTAGCAAAAATATATGAGCAAATAGATTATAACGAAGATTTAAGTAATACTAATGTATTAACAACAGGTAGTTTTCAATGGGCTAACGGCATAAAAGATTCAACAGTTATATTCACACCTAATCCTAATGGAAGGTTTAAAGTTTCTTGGGTACCTGGAGCAGCTTTGCAAAATAGACAAATTATTAATAAAGGGCTAAAAAGTCCAGGTAATGAACATATGGGTGCTTTCGGATGTGACAGCTACGATATATCAGGCACAACGGATGGTCACGGTTCAAAAGGCGCTTTGCACGGTTTAACTAAATTTAGTATGGAGGATGCTCCTGCAAATACATTTTTTTTAGAATATATTGCACGACCTCAAACCGCTGAAATATTTTTTGAAGATGTATTAATGGCTTGCGTGTTTTACGGAATGCCAATACTAGCAGAAAACAATAAACCTAGATTATTGTATTACTTTAAAAGAAGAGGTTACAGAGGTTACTCGATGAATAGGCCTGACAAAATATGGAACAAGTTATCTGTTACTGAAAGAGAAATAGGTGGTATGCCTAACTCAAGCGAAGATATAAAACAAGCTCACGCAGCAGCTATAGAAACATATATAGATAAACATGTTGGATTACTCGAAGATGGGCAATACGGAGCGATGTATTTTAACACCACTCTTAATGATTGGGCTGGATTTGATATAAATAAAAGAACAAAGTTTGATGCCGCAATAAGTTCAGGGCTGGCTATAATGGCTTGTAATAGACACTTATATCACCCAAGACCTAATGTAGAAAAAAATAAAATAAGTTTAAAAATAGCTAAATACACTAATTCTGGTGGATTTTCAAAATTAATAGAAAAATAAAAATATGGCTGAGTCAGTTATAACAAGTTATTTTCCAAGTCAAATAGCTAGTGATCAAGAAAAGCAATCACTAGAATACGGAACAACAGTTGGTAGAGCTATCGAAAGAGAATGGTTTAATAATGATAATGGCAATAGCCGTTTTAAAAGTAATCAAGTATCTTTTCATAATCTAAGGCTGTATGCTAGAGGAGAACAAAGCATTCAAAAATACAAAGATGAGTTATCTATAAACGGTGATTTATCTTATTTAAACTTAGACTGGAAACCAGTACCTATTATACCTAAGTTTGTAGATATAGTTGTTAACGGTATTTCAGACAGACAATTTGATATAAAAGCATATTCACAGGACCCTTATGGAGTAAACAAAAGGACTAAGTATATGGAGTCTCTTATTAGAGATATGCAGACTAAAGAGTTAAATGAATTCGCAGAAGCTGAGTTTGGAGTTAACTTGTTTGAAAACGATCCAGAGACATTACCGAAAAACAAAGAAGAGTTAGATGTCCATATGCAACTTAGCTATAAGCAGCAAGTTGAGTTAGCTGAAGAACAAGCTTTAAACGTATTGTTAGATGGCAACAAGTATGATCTTATAAAAAGAAGATGTAATTACGATATAACCACGATAGGTATAGGTGCAGTAAAAAATACTTTTACAAAAGCAGAAGGAGCTAAAGTAGAATATGTAGATCCAGTTAATTTGGTTTGGTCATATACTGATTCGCCTTATTTTGATGATATATATTACGTAGGAGAAGTTAAGTCTGTTCACTTAAATGAACTTAAAAAAGAATTCCCTTGGTTAACAAATGATGATTTAAAAGAAATAGCAAGTCAGTCTGTAAGTAATAGTGGTTTTTATAATAGAACTATAAACAATAACGACGAAGACGATTCTAATACTGTTCAAGTGCTGTACTTTAATTACAAGACTTTCACTAACGAAGTATACAAAGTAAAAGAAACAGCTACAGGAGCTTCTAAGATAATACCTAAAACAGATGAGTTTAATCCTCCTGAAGAAATGTATGAGGAATATGGTATATCAAAATTATCTCAGTCGTTAGAAGTACTATATGAAGGAGTAAAGATTGTAGGTGGTAAAATGCTTAAATGGGAGATGGCTAAAAATATGATACGCCCTAAGAGTGATTATACTAAAACTAAAATGAATTATAGTATTGTTGCGCCTAGAATGTATAAAGGTAGAATAGAGAGCATCGTTTCGCGTATAACGGGCTTTGCTGATATGATTCAGTTAACGCATTTAAAATTACAACAAGTAATGTCTAGAATGGTTCCGGATGGTGTTTATCTTGATGCAGACGGTTTAGCTGAAGTTGATTTAGGAAATGGCACAAATTACAATCCACAAGAAGCATTAAATATGTTTTTTCAAACAGGTTCTGTAATTGGTAGATCATTTACGCAGGATGGAGATATGAATCCAGGTAAAGTACCTATTCAAGAAATATCAACTGGTTCAGGTGGTGGAAAAATGCAAAGCCTTATAGGTAACTATAACTACTATATGCAGATGATACGCGACGTAACTGGACTTAACGAAGCTAGAGATGGAAGTACTCCAGATTCTAGAGCATTGGTTGGTGTTCAAAAAATAGCTGCAGCAAATTCTAATGTAGCCACAAGACATATATTAGATGGTAGTTTGTTTTTAACAGCAGACCTGTGTGAAGGATTATCTTTAAGAATTTCAGATATAATAGAGTACTCACCAACTAGAGAAGCTTTTATTCACAAAATTGGTAACCAAAACGTTGCTGTGCTGGAAGAAATGAAAAATCTTCACTTGTACGATTTTGGTATTTTTATAGAGCTACAACCAGACGAAGAAGAAAAAGCTGTATTAGAAAACAATATTCAAGCAGCTGTCCAAAGCGGGCTTATTGATTTATCCGATGCAATTGACCTTAGAGAGATTAAAAATTTAAAGCTAGCTAATCAATTACTAAAGATAAGAAGAGTAGAGAAACAAAAGCGTGACCAACAAATTCAACAGCAAAATATACAAGCACAAGCAGATGCGAACGCTCAAGCTCAACAAGTAGCTGCTCAAGCAGAGGTACAAAAGAACCAAGCTCTTACACAACAAAAAATAGAATTAGAGAATGTTAAAGCTAGTATTGCTGATCAAAAACTAATGAAAGAAGCTACATTAAAGAAAGAGCTTATGCAATTAGAATTTGAAATGAATATGCAATTAAAAGGTATAGAAGTTAACAATCGTAAAACAGAAGTAAGCGATAAAGAAGACCGAAAAGACGAAAGAACTAAACTACAAGCAACGCAACAAAGCGAATTAATAAATCAAAGACAAAACAGTTTACCGCCTAAAAACTTCGAATCCTCAGGAAACGATATACTTAGCGGTGATTTCAGCTTAGGTTCCTTCGACCCTAAGTAATAATAATAGTAACAATTATATAATATTTTATCATGGAAGAACAATTAGAACAAGCTAACCCTGAAGTGGAAGTAGCTAAAGCAGAGGATACTAGTCCTATGTCATTCGAAGATGGTGTTATTAAAGTTAATTTAAATGACCTTAATAAACCTCAAGAAGAAAGTGTTCCAGAAGCACAACCAGAACCAAAGGAGATTGTAAACGAAACAATTGAAGCTGAAGAAGCATCTGAGACACCGGAACCTCCAGTTCAAGAATTACAGCAAGAACCGGAATCATATATTGAAGAAGTAACCAATGAAGAAGTTCAAGAAGTTGCTGAAGAATTAGAAGAGCAAGTAGAACAAGCGTTAGTTGAAGCTGAGGCTGGTATAGAATTACCTGAGAATATACAAAAGGTAGTTGAGTTTATGAACGAGACAGGTGGAAGCTTGGAAGATTACGTAAAACTAAATACAGATTACTCTTCTTTAAACGAAGATCAATTACTTAGAGAATACTACGAAAGCACAAGACCTCACTTGGATAAAGAGGATATTGATTTTTTAATGGAAGACAATTTTTCATTTGATGAAGATATAGACGAAGAAAGAGATATACGTAGAAAAAAAATAAGTAAAAGAGAAGAGCTTTCAAAAGCTAAAAATCACCTAGATGGATTAAAAACTAGGTATTACGATGAAATAAAAGCTGGATCTAAATTAAATCCAGAGCAAGTAAAAGCGGTAGAATTCTTCAACCGTTATAAACAAGAGAATGAAGAAGCAACTAGAGTAGCTGAAAGCCAGTTATCTACATTTAAAAATAAAACAGAAAGTCTGTTTTCTAATGATTTCAAAGGTTTTGATTTCAACGTTGGAGAAAAGAAATTTCGTTTTAAAGTAAACAATGTAGATCAGGTAAAAGACACCCAAAGCGACATCAATAATTTGGTCAAGAAGTTCTTGAACGATAAAAATGAAATGAATGACGCTGCAGGTTATCACAAGTCTTTATTTACAGCTATGAATGCAGACAAGATTGCTAATCACTTTTATGAGCAAGGAAAATCCGACGCTATGAAAGCCAGCATGCAAAAGGCAAAAAATATTGACATGAATCCTCGAGGAGCTCATGAAAATGTTAAACCACCTAACGGCTGGACGGTTAAGTCAATTAAGACTGGTAGTTCTTCTAAATTTGGAATAAAAACTAGAAAATAAAACTTAAAAATTTAAAATTATGGCATTCGAAGGAAGTGCAGGAGCATTAGCACATTTGACTCCAAGACCAACACAAACATTATTTAATGACAACTATCTCTCTTTAGCAGAGATGAACTTTACACAACAGTTCTTACCAGAAGTATATGAGAAAGAAGTAGAAAGATACGGAAACCGTACTATCTCTGGATTCTTACGTATGGTAGGTGCTGAAATGCCTATGGCATCTGATCAAGTAGTTTGGTCTGAGCAAGGTAGATTACACATTGCTTATGATGACGTAACTGTTACAAACGGAACTACTATTTCTATTCCAGCAGTAGCAGGTGCTTCAAAAAATCTTATCGGTGCAGGTGCTACTATCGTAATAGCTAACGCAGCAGGAACAACTGTTGAAAAAGCTTATGTACAGAGTGTTGCAACAGTAGCAGGCGTTGCTACTCTTACTGTAACTGGCTATGCAGGAGCTATTAGCTTTACTGCAACTGGGGACGCGAAAGTATTTGTATACGGATCTGAATATGCAAAAGGAACTAGCAATGCTGGAACTTCAGTAGACGCTGCTTTTGAACAATTTAGCAATCAACCAATTATACTTAGAGACAAGTATAACGTTAGCGGTTCTGACACTGCTCAAATTGGATGGGTTGAAGTTACTACTGAAGCTGGAACTTCTGGATACTTATGGTACTTGAAGTCTGAGCATGAAGCTAGAATCCGTTTCGAAGACCAATTAGAAATGTCTATGATTGAAGCTGAAAAATCATCAGCAGGTATTACTGTTGCCAGCTCTACTTTCGGTGGAGGAAATACACTAAAAGGTTCTGACGGTTTATTCGCAGCTCTTGAAAATAGAGGTCTTGTTTACGCTTCATCAGATTTTGACGGAGCAGACGGGTTAGGTGAATTTGACACTATTTTACAAGAACTAGATAAACAAGGAGCTATTGAGGAGAACATGATGTTTTTAGACAGAGCTACTTCTTTATCTATTGACAACATGTTAGCTCAACAAAATTCTTATGGAGCTAATGGTACATCTTACGGTGTATTTAACAACTCTGAAGATATGGCTTTAAACTTAGGTTTCTCAGGATTCCGAAGAGGTTCTTATGACTTTTACAAAACTGACTGGAAATACTTAAACGATTCTACCACTCGTGGATTAGTTGGAGATATTGAGGGGGTTATTGTACCAGCTGGAACTTCTACAGTTTATGATCAACAATTAGGTAAAAACATTTCAAGACCATTCTTACACGTACGTTATAGAGCTTCTGAAGCAGACGATAGAAAAATGAAATCTTGGATTACTGGATCTGTTGGTGGAAACTATACAAGCGACGAAGATGCAATGAATGTACACTTCTTATCTGAAAGATGTTTATGTGTACAAGGTGCTAACAACTTTGTATTATTGAAAAAAGCGTAGAGCTAAATTAATGTAATTATTACCCTCGTTGAATCTACGGGGGTAATTATTACTCTTATTAAACTATTAAATTATATTATATCATGGCTAAACAAGCTACAGCTAAAAAAGTTGAGGTTGCTCCTCAGCAAGCAGTTAAACCTGCTGTAAAAACACCTACTAAACCAGTATTTGAATTTAAAGACAGAACGTATTATATAGCTACAGGTAAATCTCCTTTAGCTTACGCACTTAACTCAAGACATTCTTCAAGAAAACCTTTATTGTATTTTGACAAAGAGTCTGGTTATCAAAGAGAATTAAGGTATGCTACTAATCAAAAATCTCCATTTGTAGATGAGCAAAAAGGAGAAAGTACTTTAGGTAGAATTGTTTTTAGAAACGGTACATTAACCGTAAAAAAAGAGAATGTTAGTCTTCAAAAATTATTATCTTTGTATCACCCTTTAAAAAATACAATATACAAAGAACTTGATAAAGAAGCTGATTCTGTTAACGAATTAGATTGGATTGAATTAGAATTAGAAGCTCTTACGGCTGCTAAAAACATTGAAATAGATCACGCTGAAGCTATCTTAAGATCAGAATTTGGAGAGGAAGTTACAAGGCTATCTTCTAGTGAATTAAAAAGAGACTTAATGATATTTGCAAAAAGAAATCCTGTTTTATTTTTGGATTTAGCTAATGACGATCATATTCAATTAAGAAATACAGGAGCGAAAGCTGTTGAAGCTGGAATCTTGAACCTATCTGCAGATCAACGCACGTTTACTTACGGTGCTGGAGGTAGAAAATTAATGACAGTACCTTTTGATGAACATCCTTATTCAGCATTAGCGTCTTACTTTAAGACCGATGATGGAATGGAAGTTTACAAAGCAATTTTAAAAAGACTTTAATAGAGTCACTATATAGTAGTTAGGCTGCTTTAATAGTGGCCTAATTATTATAAATAAATAAAAAAATAAATTATGGCTGTAAGCGTAGATGCTGTTTATCAGAAAGTATTAGCAATACTAAATAAAGAACAAAGAGGCTATGTAACTCCTCAAGAGTTTAACCTATTTGCTAATCAAGCACAAAGTGATCTTTTTGAGCAATACTTTTATGACATAAATCAATTTGGTAGAGTACCTGGAAACAGTACAGAGTATTCAGACATGTTAACCCTACTTAATGAAAAAATAAATATTTTTGAAAATATAGCAGAACCTACTAGGTCTGGATTATATTTTATACCACCTAGTGATTTATATAGACTAGGCTCAGTGGTTTACAAAAATACAACAACCGATTCTTTCGGTACTTCTTCAACAGAAAGCGTCGAAGCAGAACGTATAAATGCAAATGAATTTTTGTACATAAACGCATCACCTTTGACTAAACCAAAAAACGTTAGGCCTGTATTTGTATCTAATTCAAGTGGAATTAGAATTTATGGAAATTCAGAGATTACCGATACTACTAAGGTAGAGTTACAGTATATAAAGAAACCAGCTAAAGTTGAATGGAACTATCAAATGGTATTTGGAGAAGCTTTGTATGATTCATCGTTGTCTATCGATTTTGAGTTGCATGCAGCGGAAGAAGTAGAGCTTGTTGTTAAAATACTAGAATTATGTGGCTTATTAATAAAAGACATTAGTTTGTACCAAGTAATGAATCAAGAAGAGCAAGAAACTATTCAACAAGAAAAAGCATAATATATGGGTTTAATAAATAAAACAGACGAACAATATTACTTAGGTCCAGACGGCGTTTGGGATAGTTGGGATGAGAATTACGGTAGCTATCAGTTCACTAGTATAAAAGATATTATAAACAATTTCATAATATCTTATACAGGAGAAGATAAAATTATAAGTAAAGTAAAAAGATCTGATGTAGCTTTCCATGCTCAACGAGGTATTCAAGAATTTAGTTTTGATATTTTACCTTCTATTAAATCACAAGAAATAGAGATAGGTGCTCGTTTAAATTTTGTACTACCTAAAGATTATGTAAACTACGTAAAGTTTACTTGGACAGATGAGAACGGTATAGAAAGAGTTATATATCCAACCAGTAAAACTAGCAATCCATCTGGTATTGTACAAGATGAAGCTGCTCAATATCTTTTTGACGAACCGTCTAACGAAATTATTTTATCCGAAAACTCACGTACTTTAGATAAATTTCAATCAGATAAGTCTAGTGGTAGAGGAAGCTTGGATAACATAGACAACTTGGATTCGCTTTCTTCAAATCGTTTTGGTAGAAGATATGGGTTAACACCGGAAAACACTCAGTCAAATGGAGTATTTTTTATAGACAAACTAAAAGGAGTTGCGTTTTTTGATTCTTCTTTTGTAGGTAAGCTTGTTACACTTAAATATATTTCAGACGGACTTGGAACAGATGAAGAAATGACTGTTCACAAATTCGCGGAAGAAGCATTGTATAAATATATTGCTTACGCTATTTTATCCACTAGATCAAATACGCCTGAATATATAGTATCAAGACTTAAGAAAGAAAGAGCAGCAGCAAAAAGAAATTCAAAAATAAGATTAGCTAATATTAAGATAGAGGAAATCGCACAAGTAATGCGAAATAAATCTAAGATCATAAAACACTAGCATATGCCAGAGATTGTACACACGTTTACCGGAGGTAAAATGAACAAAGACCTTGACGAAAGGTTAGTTCCCAACGGCTTATATAGAGACGCTTTGAACATAAACGTATCTGTTTCTGAAGGTAGTGATTCAGGTGCTGTAGAAAATATAAAAGGTAATTTAGAGTTAAAAAATAAAGCTTTAAATGCTTCTACTAATGTATATACAGAGTGGAGCTCAGACTATATAAACAATGCTTTAACAAATCCTGTTTGTATTGGATCTATAGCGGATAGTGTTAATGAAAAAATATACTGGTTTATAGCCTCGGATAACATTAGCGCTATTGCATCTTACGATAAAAGTACAGATATAGTTACCCCTATATTAGTAGACAGTCAAAATATATTAAAGTTTTCTAAAGATTATTTAATTACAGGTATAAATATAATAGAAGATTTACTTTTTTGGACAGATAACAAAGAAGAGCCTAAAAAAATAAACTTAAAAGAATGGCAAGGGTCTACAACAGATTTTGCTACTCACTCACAAATATACGGCAGAGACTTCATCGAAAGAGATATAGTGGTTATAAAACCAGCACCTTTAAAGCAACCTCTATTAACATTAAGTAAAAACTTAGGAGTAGGTAATACAAGTACTACTGCACCTCATGACTTTACTACTAGTGGTACCGCGGGGACAATTGCTCCAGGACCTGAAGCTGGTTCCGTTGTTTCAATAAACTTAGGGTCTGCTATAAGTGCAAACGCAGGAGATACACTTAATTTTACATGCGACTCCCCTAGTTCTGCGGGAGACGAGCCTGTTGATGTTGATGGAAACCCTGATATATATATATTTAGCATAAGCATAATCTCTTTAACAGAAGGAGGTACTATTCTTAATGGTACTGTTCAAAACGGAACATCACAGTTAATAAAAGGAACTTTTACATATGATGTAGAGCTTGCTGGAGCAAGAACTATTTTTGAATTAAAATTTCCTAGGTTTGGGTATAGGTATAAATATAAAGATAATCAATATTCGCCTTTTTCACCTTTTTCAGAAGTAGCTTTTTTACCTAATAACTTTGATTACAATGCTAAAAGTGGTTGGAATAAAGGAATGACCAATGGGGTAAAAAGAATTATACTAGGTGGTTTTGACTCACCTTTACCCGCTGATGTAATAGAGCTAGATATACTATATAAAGAAGATAGTAACCCTGCTGTGTATAAAGTAGAAAGCTTATCCCCTACTGATTTAGGAATAAACTATATAGATCACAAAATAACTAACAATAGCAATATCTCTGTTAATTTTACTTTTAATAATACAAAAGGAACTGAACAGTCTGTTACAGTACGCGCGGCGCAAACTATAAATGTTATAGCAGCTGATGGGACTTTAGCACCGTCCCCGCCTACAGCTTTAACACCGTTTCCGCCTACAGATGTTGTAATAGAAAATACTTCTTTAGGCACAGTTTTTGAAGTTGTAAGTGAACTAATATACTCTCTAGTACCAGCCAATCAAATAATTAGACCTTGGGATAACGTGCCTAGAAAAGCTCAATCTCAAGAAGCTATATCAAATAGAATAATCTATGGTAATTATTTGCAAAACTACAATGTATCTTCTAATATAAAGTTTGATTCTGCTAATACGTTAGTTAGTCAAACACCTATAATAACTTTAGGAGGACCGTTTAAGTCTATAAAAGCTATTAGAACATATCAACTAGGTGTTGTATATAGAGATAAGTATGGGCGTGAAACACCTGTTTTTACAGATCCTTCCGGTGTAATAGATATTACAAACGACTTTTCAAACTCTAGTAACGCTATAAAAGCTAAAATATCTTCGCTTAGTCCTAAGAATCTTGACGGATCTGAAATGTTTGACACTTTTAAATTTTTTATAAAAGACCCATCTGCAGAATACTACAATGTAGTTGCTGACCGTTTATACGAGTCTGAAGACGGTGAGAGTGTATGGATTTCAATTCCGTCTGCTGAAACTAATAAAATCAAAGAGGGTGATTTTTTAATTTTAAAGAAACAAAACGATGCTGACATAGCTGTAAATAATTATCCCGAAAATAAATTCAAGGTTTTAACAAAAAAATCTGAAGCTCCATCTGAATTAATAAACTCCAGAATAACTCAATTATCTAAAAGCTACTCTTTTGACACTAGTTTTGGAGATGGAAGTGTACGTACTACTAAGCAAGCTGGCGCTACCCCTGTGCCTGGCAACAATGTATTTTTACTGTCAAATGAAGAAGGCGGGGCGGATATTACACCTGAAACTTTTGCATACTGGAAGGCTGGTAAGTATATTAAATTCTCAACAGCAATTAGCGAGAGTCAATACTATAAAATAAAGCTAGTAGAAACAGATTCAAGCATTGGGCTGGAGCTAAGAGTAACACTAGAAAAACCATTTACAAGTGATATAAACTTTTTGTATAACAACCCAAATCTACTAAATTCAACTTTAGTTAGTAATTATAATAGGATTGAAATATCTGACTACGAAGCTACTCTAGGCAAGGGACAGTATGAAGGAAGGTTTTTTGTTAGATTAGAAAAAACAAATAATTTAATGAATAATTTTGCTCCTAATCAAGAGTACACTCCAGCTGCTACTACATTAGTTGGGTTGGATTATGAAGAAGATAGGTATTTGTTATTTTCCGGTGGGGGTGGTGCTTTGCAAGACAGCGTGGGAACACAAATAGGAAGTGCTACTAGACTAGGTTTTAATGTAGATAGATACGATGGAGGTTTAGAAACAACACACCCTAACGACTCTGGGGGAGGTTTTAATCTTAATGACATACCTTATGACTCAGGAGAGCCTTGGGACTTGGTTTTTGAAAGAAAAGTTACAAGTAGAGGTTCCGCAGACTTTGGTAACGCTTACAGAACAGGTGCTAAAATTAAATTTTCTACTCACGACACTGTGTATGAAATAAAGTTTATACATCAATTTACGCAAGATCAAAATACCGACTACGTAAGATACTACACTAGATTAGATAAACCTTTAGAAGCATCTGTATCTCCTTGGCAAATATACGAAGCTTCCGGAGGAACACTTGGTTTTGGAATAAACCCTGTTTATGTAGATGGAACACAAATATACTCAGGAGGAGGTGCGCCAATTATTGTTACTATCGACATACTAAAACAAGTAGATACTGGAGAAATATCTTCATCTAACCCCGCTGTGTTTGAAACAGAACCGCAAGAGCAAGCTGAACTAGATATATACTACGAGATTTCTGATTCAATACCTATTTCACAATATAATGATCAACACATAAGCCCTTGGTTTAACTGTTATTCTTTTGGTAACGGCGTAGAGTCTAATAGAATTAGAGATGATTTTAATGCTCCCTATATAAAAACAGGTACTAAAGCTAATGCTGTTTTAGACAAAGCTTATGAAGAAGAACGTTTAAGAAATAACCTTATATTTTCAGGAATATTTAATTCAACTTCAGGTTTAAACGAGTTAAATCAATTCATACAAGGAGAAGCAATTACAAAAACATTAGATCCTCAGAGTGGACCTATACAAAAATTATTCGCGAGAGAAACTGATTTATTAGTTTTTTGTGAAGATAAAGTTGTAAAAGTTTTAGCTGATAAAGACGCTATATTTAACGCAAATGGTAATGCACAATTAACAGCATCGAATAGAGTTTTAGGTCAAGCTATGATACCATCTAGTTTTGGTATGTTTGGTATTGGTAAAAACCCTGAATCCTTTGCTCAATACGCGTACCGAGTATACTTTACAGATAAAGCTAAAGGAAAAGTACTTAGACTTTCAACAGACGGTGTTACTGTTATAAGTAATTATGGAATGGATGATTTTTTCCAAGACAATTTGCCTTTAAACAATAATGTTTTTGGTTTTTA
>Ga0228620_1000810_pt1 | contig 14754 bp, 9 predicted proteins | sample 23DmetaG_FD_186030 | JGI IMG/M metagenome (GOLD analysis project Ga0228620, IMG submission 186030) | Seawater microbial communities from Monterey Bay, California, United States - 23D | ecosystem: Environmental > Aquatic > Marine > Coastal | place: USA: California | collected 2016-10-06 | reverse complement strand
CAATTAACTCTTCAACGACTATAGCATGAAGACATGTTTCGTAAAATAATACTGCACAATACTGTATAAAGTCACCTAAATTATTCCAACCTCCCTCACCATTAGTTGGTGCTATATGATACTTTTCAAATACAATATTAAACATAGATCTGTAAAATTCGTTTTTATCTATTTTAGAATGAATAAGTTCTTTGTTATGAACTTGTCCTGAGTCAATGAAAGGTTTTACATTATCAACTAAACCTGACTCTTTAATTCTTGAAGCATATTCCAATACTGCAGTCTGAAAACCAACGTCATTTTTCAGGTTAAATTTCCAGGAGAAATTAGAAGAGGAGTTCTCTTTGCTAAATTTCCATGGTGCAGCAGAGTAAAATATATGTTGATGGAAGCGGTGAATAGGTTGTACAACATTTGGGTCAATACCGCCATAAAACATCTGTAATGTATTACTGAAAATATGATTTAGATCAAGTAAATTTGGTTGAAACAGATGTAGTATAGGATATGAGTGAAGAGCCATATACATTGGTGGTAACATCGCGAATATTGTCTCTAACATGAAGGTTGTTCCCTTCACGTCAAGATGAGACTGCATAGAATAATAGGCGTATCCCGCTTCATAACTTTTATAGTTATCAAAACCTGTTTCTGTCAAGTGTCCCCCTATCCTTTTGAAAAATGATTCTACTAAATTATGGTAGTTATTTAATTTGAACTTGGAGTCAGTACTTTTGGAGTAAGGGCTAATAAAGTCATCAATTAAATCAGTTTTACCGATAACACTTGTAATTCTGCTCCCTGAAAAATCCACTTTTCTTAAATGATTGTCAATGTTTGATTCAGCAAGTATGTTGTGGAAAACATAGTTTATTGAATAAATATAGGAAGTAAATACGTAGTCGTTTAATTCACCATAATCAGAAAAATCTCCTGATGATTTTGAGTAAGCATTAATTGTTTTTGATAGATTTTCGGTAAACGCAACTTCATTTTTATTAAATTCTGATAAATCTATTTTAGATTTATTGAATCCAATATTAATAGATGCTCCAAGGAAAAAAAGAAAACCCTTTTGAATATCCGTATCTAAACCAAGATAATCCATATCTGTATTCAATCTAACTCTAAGTAATGGTGATGATGGACTGTTATTTTCCTTTGATTTAAAAATTTTCCACATAATCGAATTTGTATTAAGTTATTTTGAATTAAAATTTAAAGATAAGTACATGCCTATGGTTTAACATCCATAGTATTAGTTTTAATGTGTTTAATAGGGCCTATGTTCTCCATGTAAAAATCCTTCACACATCTTTCTTCCTCATCATAAAGTGTAAACCAATCTATTACATCTACTGCTGGGGGAGAAGAGTCAAACCATTTATAAAACTCTTTAGACATTCCTTCCTCATCATTAGCTTTTGCATTTCCAAATTTATAATTTATAATTTTTCCACATTTTAACTTCATTTTTGTATAGGAGAATTCATATTGATCTATAATTACACCTTCATTGAGTGATTGAAACAATGTTAATTCTATAATTTCTCCATTACTTAATTCATAAAAAGAAAAATAAAACTGATCTTCATCATCCTCAGATTTCATTTGACACCCGTAGTTTTTATATCTTATAACTTTTAATGTCATATTATAAACACTTTTTTATTTTGAATATTAGATTTGCTAATTAAAAATTGAAATACAGATCAGCGGAGAAATCTTCAAAATATCCACCCTCGTTACCTTTTTTTTCAATTAAAAGATGACTTTCCTCTTTATTTATGCAATCTAAAGTAAACTCCAAAGGATCTTCAGTGACAAATCTTGTTTCGTCACCATCTGCCCAATAACTGCAGTAATATGTTTTATTTAAATTTAAAATACATAGATAAGAAGTTCTTGTATATGCATCTGCCGAAACGTATCCTGAAAATATCTGTGTTTTAGTTTCATCACATTTTTCAATCGTATTGTATAAAAGATCGAATATCTCTTTTTCATGCTCAGCATTCACTTTATCGGATTTAATAAATTCAGGTAGATTTTGTCTGCTTAGTCCATTTGCCGTCATCAAATCATCCCAATACGAGTTTGAATAAAAATTTACATCTGTTTTTATTTCATCAAGAATACAGCGAGTAGAATTTTCTATAAACTCATAAAGTAAATCCTTGTTTATTTCTTTTTTCATTATTAAATTAATTTAGATTTATTTTTTCGCCTCTAATTCTTTTCTCCAATAATTCTATCAATTTCTTTTCAGACATTCTATAGTTAGTCCACCCGCACTGAACAATATCCATTTCTCCTTCATTAAGAACATTCAGGTAACGTTTGTAAACTTCCTTTAATTGTGAAGGAAGTGAATCAATTACCCCTTCTTTTTGATCCTTATGTCCAAATTCTTGATGTTCACCATACCATTCTTCAAAAACCCATTTTCCTTTTTTAAATGTGAATTTGTAACCATAATCCTCTTCATAGTTTAACTCTAGTTGATCATTTTCAGATGGGCTGTAATCAAAGTCAAATACATTGATTGTGTTTAACCTTCTTAAGACTTTTCTTCTCTCTATTTTATCAATGAGATTAATTGGTTTCATCAATCCGATAGTGACCACCACTTCTTCACCATTATTAGCGCTATTCATATGTAAAATCCAATGAGGTTTTGAATAGTCTATATCCTCACTACAGGTACAAAGTCGGAAAGATCCATTAAGGTCACACATACTTTCAAATTAATTATATAATATGATTTTACTCCCAAATTGTATCTTTTTCAGTTCTACATCTCCATCTGTAAAAGGATAACCACATCTCGATAAATTTAGTTTAGATGTTTGTTCACTAGCATCTACCTTTTTAATGAAGTTAAACCCAATCTTACTATTGAATAATATATTACCATAACCAAGTTTAGATACTGGAGATATCAATTTTTTCCTTTCATTTTTTGGATCAATAAATGCTGTATACCATTTTATATAGTCCTTTAAGAGATTATCTTCAAACCAAACTTTTTGTTCTTCAAATTCAGAACTTATGAAATTTGTTCTTGACTTCAAATCTTGAAGTTTGTTGGTCAAATCATCTTGAAATTCCTTTAAGAGAATTTGTTCACCTAGAATAAAGTATAAACAGTTTAGAAGTAAAATATCTCTGTCTTTAGTTTCAGAACTCTTCCAGTTCGTGTTTAAAATCAATAGAACTGATTTAAGAAACAATTGCTCCCGACTTTTAGACAACTTCTGGTGCAATATTTCATATTCGTAGTCTTTATAACCACTTGATGAAACTAAAAGAAATTTCCCAAAAACATTAATCAAAAATCCTTTTACTGTATCAACAGATTCTGATTTAGATCCTATACTCAAGTAGGTTTCTTCCTTGGTAACAAATTCACCGTCTTGATCTAATTCACTGGTAAGTACCATAAATTTCTTTCCAAATTTTAAATAAATCAGATGTATGGCAATTAGAATACTCGACAAGGACCTTATGGTTATTTTATCGCCTTGAAGATCATTCGTGACTCTTGATTTAATGAATGTAGAAAGAGATGCTGAATAAACACTATCAAGTTTTTTAAAGTATTTAGATATGGCCGTTTTTTCTTTACTCCCTTTAACTCTCTTAGATTTTTTGTCTACTTCGTCACCTTGTCCCTGCTGCTGCTCATCCTCATAAAGTCTTTGCTCCTCACTTTCTCTAAATTCGTCGTTACCCATAACCATCCCTGAAGAAAATAAACTGAGAAATTCGGCAATCTTAACTGTTGAGTTAGATAGTTCACCACTTTGTCTCAATAAGGATTCAGTACTGACCTTATTGAATTGTTTGGCATCAAGAACTTCATATTCTTTATCATCTTTATTTTCAGTTGCAGTTCTAACTGCACCAGTACTATGATTAAATACCTTTTTTATAGATTCTGATTGATCGTCCGCCCAGTTGTAATCAACAAATTGAAGTAGATCTGTTATTTCCTCCCCATCAATAAAATCGTGTTCTAATAGAGCGTCCAATTTCTCTTGATTTGGGTCAGGATTACACCTAAGGAGTCCCTCCAGTCTATGTACAATGGAGTAATTACTTATTCTTACTCCTTCGCTTTCGACATATATTTTAAAGACATCATCGGGGTTTGTAACATAGACTGTGATGATATTTTCTTTTACCTCTTTGATTTTGGAATCAATTCGGTTTTCATTTCTATCAAGAACTGAAATCATATTAAGGTCAATATCTCCTTCTTTTAAAAATATGGTCAGTTCATTTGATCTCAGTTCAGAATAAAGAATTCTATATTCATATTTAATTCTTTTGATTGATCCCTCGGTAATTCCGTTACTATTAACCCCTTTAACATTTACTGTTTGTTGCGGTAGTTTAATCTTTAAGTCGTCTAATAGTGTACTTCCCGTTGTATTTCTTCTTAGAAGAATTGCCGCTTCAGCGTTAGCTGCATTTGAACTTCCAAGTCCTAGAGCAGCAATGGTCGCATTGGGACTACCAAGTAAAAGATACTCTTTACTGTTTCCTACAAAATGAAACAATTTTGCATGTAACCTATTAAATGTATTATCATAATCGTCTCGACACTCTGCCCAGTCATAAAAATCAATACGATTTTCACCATCTAATTCGGATGGTACTGTTCCAGAGTTTATATCTACTAAACATGAGGTTTGTTGAGGAGAATAAAGACTGATTAACTGTTTGACTTGAGCACCAGATTTATCAAAATATGGACTTATAATTGTAAGCTTATCAACATCAGTGGTAGGGATGATGGCGGACAATTGAGAGAATATTGAATTGCCACTTAAGTTGGCAATAAATTTAACTTCAAGTCCTAAACTCTTCAGTTTAATCCAATCTGAAGTAACTGGAAGATCATTTAGCCAAGGGGAATGTTTTTTCATCCATTCAATTTTTTGAGGAATAAAACCAAGTGACTTATCTAAAAACGGTTTCAGGTATTCCCATGCAGCGCCAAATAACGGGGCATTTTCATTGCCAATATTATCAAGATGAAATGCACCCCAAATTTCATCATTAGTACTTAAACCAGATGAGGTGATATTTCCAGATCCAATGATTAGTAAACCATGACGAACTCCAGTTAGAAGGATAATTTTTGGATGAAAAACTCCAGTTTCGTAAATGGGGTGAAAATTATATGTCTTGTTGTGTTTAAATTCTCTTCCTGTTGTAGCCTCTTGCGCCATTTCTAGATAGTGACCATCAGCTAATACATTCACATTTTTAATGTTTGCTAATCTTAATGTAGGCAGGACCCTCTCTTCAAAAAAAGAAAAATCAAATGAATAACATGTAAGAACACAAGAATGGTATTTTCCCCTGTGTTTACCAATCAGGTCGAGTATGTTTCTTCTTTTAATCATTCAATGAAATTTGATTAAATACAGAAACTCCTTTTTCAGTTAGCACATTGTCGGTTGATAAAATGTTGAGGTCTTTAAGAAACGATATTAGATTTCCTATTCTAGGACCTGTATATGCTGCTTCGAAATTTCCAAGGTATCGTATATGATGATCTTCAATAATAAACTTTTGAGTGGATAGACCCCCACCACGTATTTTTCGAAAAGCTACATATTGGTGCCTGTATATAATATGTTTGAAAATGTACTCTTTGGTAAAATCAAAAATCGAAATTGACATTTTTACTTTGAATTGGGTTAAAAAATAACCTGGTCCCTCCCCATCTTTACCCAGATCATTTTTATTTCCATACTCTTTCAATGATACAAGATTTGTTTTGTTATTTAGGTATTGTGAGAAGATTAGTAGGATTCCATAAAATACCTTTTCAGTTTTTTTAGTCTTTGAAATCTTTTGAAATAAATCATGTTCATTTAATTCAAGTCTTGATAAAATATCAGAGACCTTTTCATCAGAATCATCTAATAAATTTTCTGTTTTAAACAGATCAATCACTGATTCTCCGATACCATCAACAAGTTGTCTTAAAGGGCTCCAATTGGGACCGTATGAATCCTCAAGTGAATCTAATACACCATTTAATATTGAGGTATTTGCATAATGCCAAAATTCATTAAACTGATAATAATACCATCCAAATAAACTTTCTTCAACTTTATTCTTGCTAGCTCCCTTTTGGTAATAAGCAGCGTAAACAAATTCTCTATCGTTAAAAGATGTTGGTTTAGAATTTGAGAAGTTCAGTAGGTGAGTTATTGTTTGTTTTCTCAACGTTGAAGGATCTTCTTCAATTCTTAGAGGGTAATCCTTTTGAATCAAAAGTTGAATCAACTGACTCTCCTCTTCACTGCCAACAGGAACATTAGTAAGGTTGAAATCAGGTAATAGATTCTTAAGTTGGTCTTCATTTATTTTACCTTTAAAAATACAATCAAAAAATAAATCTGATTTTTCGGAATCAATGTTAGTTGCAAATGACTTTGCAAGCATTTCTCCACTTATAAATCCTTCATCTTTAGAACTGGTTCTAGTATAAATACCACCTTCACTATCACGATTGATAATAATTCCAATGTCTCGCATCGATCCTAAATAATACTGGCCAAAAGCACCCCAACCGAAATTCCAGTAGGTGTTTGCTGTAGTTCCGTCTGGTTTATAAATTCCTGCATTTAGATCATGCAGGTCGATTTCATTATTCTGTATTTCAAGTTTAGCATAATTACTTCCAGGTATACTTCCATTATCACCACTATAAAACTGAGAACTCAAAGCAATTATATATTCTGCAGTCCTAATAAATTTCCTCTGTTCTTTTGGATCAGTACTGCCAACGCGTTTACTATATTCATCTAAAAGCCAACAATAGAAGCTATAGTATCGAATTCTCCCTGTTACATTATTAAGGCCTGGTAGAAGAATAGAAAAGGTCGAGTCAGAAGTATTTTGAAGACCTAATGGGTCTAGGCCTCGAATAAAGTTCATTCTCTCACTAAAGAATGGAACTATACTCTGATTATTTTTAATGACTTTCTGACTCAATTGTGCACTATTTTGATTTGTAATAAACATAACAAAAAATTGTGTGTTAATCACAAATATATTAGATTTGATTTTAATCAAATTCTAAATAATGAACCGAATTAAAGAGGTCTTAGAAGAAAAGGGAATAAAACAAATCTGGTTAGCAGAGAAACTTGGTAAGAGTTTCAACACTGTGAACAGTTATGTACAAAACCGACAGCAGCCTCGTTTGGAAATCTTGAATCAAATTGCTGAAATTTTGGATGTTGACATTAAAGATTTAATCACCTCAACCAAGACCTTAAGTTAAATGAAAATTATAGATAACAAAAGTCTGAGGTTATTGAATGTATTGGAATCTTCCATTACAAGTGAAACCAGTGTATATTATTCTGGATCTTATTTCACTTCTTTTTCGTTATTCCACCTACTTCCAACTTTTAAAAAAGTAAAATCTATTAAATTTCTTTTAAACTTTTCAGAAGATTCAAATCCGACTGTTTTTATAAATAATGAAAGTGAAGAACATTTGAACCTTAATCTAGATAAGAAGTTTAAGATTGAACGGGTTAAAAAGTTTATCAGTCAATCTGTTGAGATAAAAAGTGGTTCAATTGGAAATCAAAACTTATTAATACTGAGCAGTAATGAAAAAACAGTTTGTTATACGCTAACCCCACTAAACCTTGATTCTGTTAGTTTGGGAGAAGTAAGAACTCCTTTTCCAGTATTCATCAATGAAATTATTGACGATCAAAAAGAGTATTTAAATCATTTTAATTACCAATGGAATACTTCTCAAAACAATCTTAAAAATAAAGTTTTAGGTTTCTTAAATACGTTTACAGAAGACTTATCACCTGCGCTATTATACAAGTCAATTCTTAAAGAAATATTCAATTTTTCTCAAGTGGATGAACGATTAGATTCCAAACTGAATAAAATTGGTTTTAAAGAGTCTGCGGTATGGAATCTACTTTACAATTTCCAAAAAGACGCTGTTGTAGGTGCAATAGATAAAATTGAAACCTATGGTGGATGTATTATTGCTGATTCGGTTGGTTTGGGTAAAACTTTTGAAGCACTAGCGGTTATAAAATATTACCAACTCAGAAATGATCGAATATTGGTTCTAGCACCAAAAAAATTAAGAGAGAACTGGTCTATTTATCAATTAAACGACAAGCGAAATATCCTCTCTAAGGACCGATTAAACTATGACATACTGAATCATACAGATTTGTCTAGAACTAGTGGCAATTCAGGGGATATAAACCTCTCCACTATCAATTGGGGTAATTATGACCTCGTAGTTATTGATGAATCTCACAATTTCCGAAACAATCCAAATAGAAAAGATAAAGTCACTCGTTATTCAAGGTTAATGAATGATGTTATTCGTGCCAATATCAAGACGAAGGTATTGATGTTATCAGCAACGCCTGTGAATAACAAAATGAATGATTTAAAAAACCAAATTTCATTCATAACTGAAGGTGAAGATGATGCATTCAATGATTATGGAATAGAAAGTATTACTCAAGTTTTACGTGATGCACAACGTAAATTTAATCAATGGTTTAGTGAAAAAAACCCTGATGAAATTAATGTAAACGATTTACTTGAAGATCTAGGAGGATCCTACTTTAAGATTTTAGATATGATGACCATTGCAAGGTCACGAAAACATATCGAGAAATATTATGACACAACAAATATTGGAAAATTTCCGAATCGTTTAAAACCCATTACTGTAACACCACCTATTGATTTACAAGAAAAGTTCAGCAATATTGGAGAATTGTATGATGAAATCAGCAATTTAACACTCGCTTCTTATACCCCACTTGCATACGTGAGGTCTGATAAACGAGAGGAGTATGAATTAAAATATGACATCATTACTAGTAGAGGTAGTGTTTTCAAACAAATTGATAGAGAACAGAGTTTAATATACTTAATGCGTGTAAACCTTCTCAAACGTTTAGAAAGTTCCATTGACTCTTTTAGATTAACGCTACAAAAACTAATAAATTCAGTAGATCGAAATATTACCCAAGTTGATAACCACAACGGAGGTGAAGTAGATATGGATTTAACAATTACTGAGGTTGACATTGACGATACAGAATTGGAAGATTTATTAGTAGGTGGTAAAACAAAAGTGCTGCTTCAAGATATAGACCTTATAAAATGGAAACAGGATCTAGAATTTGATCTTCAGATTTTAAAAAATCTATATGAGGATATTGAGGAGATTACCGTTGATAGAGATGCAAAGTTGGATAAACTCAAATTGTTAATTCAAGAGAAATTCAACAACCCTATCAATCCTGATAATAAAAAAGTAATTGTTTTTACTGCCTTTGCTGATACTGCAAATTATTTACACAGAAACCTTGAAGATTGGTTGATGCAACAACACGGGGTATATTCTTCTTTAATTACTGGAAGTGGAACAAACAAAACCAACTTACCGAAATGTAAAACCGATTTATCCTCATTGTTGATTAATTTTTCGCCTAAGTCTAAAAAAAGAGATCAAGTATTTCCTGACCAGACCAATGAGATTGATGTAATGATATGTACCGATTGTATTTCTGAGGGTCAGAATCTTCAAGATTGCGATTTTTTAATCAATTACGACATTCATTGGAATCCTGTAAGAATTATTCAACGCTTTGGACGTATTGATAGAATTGGTTCTACCAATGATAATATTCAACTGGTAAACTTCTTTCCAAATATGGAGTTGGATAGTTTTATTGATTTGGTTGGACGAGTTAAAGGACGGATGGTAATGCTAGATGTTTCTGCTACAGGAGAAGATAATGTTATTTCAAAAGATCCTTCTGATATGAAAGATCTGGAATACCGTAAAAAACAACTGAAGCAATTGCAGAATCAAGTCATTGACCTTGAGGATGTGCAAGGAAATATATCCATTACTGACCTAACTTTTAACGACTTTAAGATAGATTTAGACAAATCTTCAGACGAAGAGTTACGAGTGATAGATCAACTACCCAACGCAACATTTTCTGTTGTAAAATCAAATACCGAACAAATTCAACAGGGTGTAATATTTTGTTTCAAAGACACCTCAAACGCAAAAGAAGGTCATTATAATTCAAATATATTGTATCCTTATTTTTTAGTGTACAAGAGTTTAAACGGTAGTCAAAACACTAAAATTTCCCAACCAAAGTTGACACTAGACTACCTTCGTAAATTATGTATTCAATCTACTGAAATAGATGCAGATGTCATTGAAGTATTTCATAGTAAAACAAGCGGTTACAAACAAATGGGAACGTATCAAGAATTACTAAAGTCTGCCATACAAGAAGTAAATGGAGTACAAGAGGAGATTGGGTTAGACTCCCTGGCAACAGCAGGAGGAACACTCTTTAGTGGTGAGGAAGATTTGACTAAAGACAACATACAGTTAATCAATTATTTAATTATTGAATAGCAATGGAAATGAATTATAACAACATATTTCAGTTTCCTGATCGTTGCATACTCAACAAACGATTGACCAAGGTTTTCTTCACCAAGAATTTTGATTTAACCTCGTCAGAAAAAAAAGTATTGAATACATCTATTACAAAAATGGAGTGGTTGGCAAGTATCAAACCCGCTAACTCAAACATACCCATGCATAAAGACACTGAATATTTGTTTGAAGAAGTGCAACTTATGACCTGCAGGGTTTCTGTAGAACTAGAAAAAGCAGTCAAAACAATTGTTGGTTTATTTCAAAAGTACATTCCTTATCAAATTGTGTTGATCGTTGAGAATGAAACCCACTGGGTAATGAGTACCTGTGATAAAAGAATCAACCAGAACGATGGAAGTAAACGAACCCTTGAAAATCATTTTACAACCTCACCCATTGAAAAAAGTGCTGAGAATAAAACAAATCATGCGTTTGTTGAAACACTTTCTTTTTCTCAACTCAATAAAACAAACTTAAAAACCGTTTATGAATCGTTTACAGAGTCTATCATACAATTAAAATCCTCCACTTTAACAGGAGTTTTTAGTAAGGACAGAAAAAAGCGTTCAAAACAAGATTTGGAACACCTTTTGAAGGTGGAATCCATACAAACAGAATTGATTTCTTTAAAAAGTCAATTAAAAAAAGAAACACAACTCAACAAACGTGTTTCCTTAAATATGGAAATACAACAGCGAAAACAAGACATAGAAAACATAAAACATACCTTGATCCAATGAGTATAGAAAAAATTACACCTGATGATGCATTAAGTCAAAGCAAAGACTTAGTTCACGACAACATAGACAAACTAAAAGAACTGTTCCCTGAAATTGTAACCGAGGGGAAAATTGACTTTAAGGTACTACAGCAGGTGTTGGGGGAAGAATTGGAAGAAGAGGAAGAATACTACCGTTTTACATGGGCAGGAAAGTCTCAAGCAAGGCGCGAAGCACACAAACCTTCTACAGGCACACTAAGACCTGCAAAAGAAGAAAGTTTAGATTGGGATACAACCCAAAATATGTATATCGAAGGTGATAACTTAGAGGTATTGAAATTAATGCAAAAGTCTTATGCAGGGAAGATTAAGATCATCTATATCGACCCTCCTTACAATACAGGAAAAGATTTTGTTTACAAAGACAATTACAAAGATAACCTCAAAAACTACCAAGAGGTTACAGGGCAAATTGATAGTGACGGTAATAAAATTTCAACTAACTCAGATTCTGACGGACGTTACCACTCCAATTGGTTAAACATGATGTATCCCCGATTACGATTGGCAAGAAATCTTTTAAAAGAGGATGGGGTAATTTTTATAAGTATTGATGATGGAGAATTAAATAATTTAAAAAAAATATGTGATGAAATTTTTGGAGAATCTAATTTCAGAAACACCATAATAACAAGAAGGAGAGTAAAAAGCTTAAATGTTCAATTTGCAGAGGATGGGTTAAAAACCTTTAATGTTGGATTCGAATACATATTGGTATATTCCAAATCTGAAGATTTTCTATTTAATGATTTAAGGAAAACAAAAGAAATTAAACCAACTAAAGGAAGTTGGAATGTTTTTTGGAGCGGTGCTGATCGACCTACTATGAGGTACGAGATTTTGGGATTTACTCCAAAAACAGGACAGTGGAGGTGGTCAAAAGCAAAAGCAATAGAGGCAGAAAAAAATTATAAGTTTTATGAAGATAATTTCTCAAAAACAATGTCTATTGAGGAGTATTGGAAAAATACTGAAGGTAAATTAAAATTTCTGAGAAGAATTGAAAACGGCACTGGTAAAAATGGAGGAGTACAATATTATGTAGGACCAAACGAAACAACATTAAGAACTTCTAATTGGACTGATATTGAAGTATCTCAAATCAGAAAAGATTTTGATTTACCATTCGAAAACCCAAAAAACGTAGACTTAATAAAAACTATTTTAAAGACTGACCGAAACAAAGACAACATTGTACTAGATTTCTTTTCAGGTTCTGCGACAACAGGAGACGCGGTTCTGCGATTAAATAGTGAAGACGGCGGTAATAGAAAATTTATTTTAGTTCAATTGCCAGAACAGATTGATAATCAATTTAAAACTTTGACAGAAATTGGAAGACAAAGACTTTTATTGTCTTCGAAAAAAATAAAAAAAGAACACCCAGAAAAATCTAAAGAAATGGATTTAGGGTTTAAGGTTTTTAAACTGGATAGTTCAAATATTAAAAGTTGGGATGGGAATCCTGATAACCTTAATGAGAGTTTGTTTGATGCAGTTGGAAACATAAAAACAGATAGAACCGAAGAAGATGTCTTGTATGAAATACTTCTCAAGTACGGGTTGGACTTAACCTTACCCATTGAGGAAAAAACCATTGAAGGTAAAAAGGTATTCAACATTGGTTTGGGGTCTTTATTTATTTGTTTGGCAGATGGCATAACCTCCAAAGTTGCAGAAGGAATTGGACAATGGAAAGAAGACTGCAGCCCTGAGATTTGTAGAGTGATCTTTAAAGACAATGGATTTACTGATGTAGAAAAAACCAATTCGGTGCAAACTTTAAAAAGGTACGGTATTAACGAAATTAGAAGTATTTAGAACCATGGGTATAGAAAAAATTAAAACTGGTGATGCTGAAAGCATGAGTGAAGATATCCTCCAAAGTAACATAAAAAAATTAAAAGAATTATTTCCTGAATTAGTTACAGAGAACAAAATTGATTTTGATGCTTTTAAGGCAGTCTTTGGTGACGAAGTTGAAGATGAAGAAGAATACTACCGTTTTACATGGGCAGGAAAGTCTCAAGCAAGACGAGAAGCACACAAACCCTCTACAGGCACTCTACGACCTGCAAAAGAAGAAAGTTTGGATTGGGACACCACTGAAAATATGTATATCGAAGGTGATAACTTAGAGGTATTGAAATTAATGCAAAAGTCTTATGCAGGGAAGATTAAAATGATCTACATAGATCCTCCTTACAATACAGGAAAAGATTTTGTCTACAAGGATAACTACAAAGATAACCTCAAAAATTACCAAGAAGTTACTGGGCAGATTGATAGTGAGGGAAACAAAACTTCTACCAACTCAGATTCTGATGGACGCTACCATTCCAATTGGTTGAATATGATGTATCCAAGGTTACGTTTGGCAAGAAATCTTTTGAAAGATGATGGGGTTATTTTTATGAGTATTGATGATAATGAATTGGATAACCTTAAAAAAATGTGCAATGAAATATTTGGAGAATCTAATTATCTAAGCACAATTGCCAATATAAATAACCCAAAAGGACGTTCTGATGACAAATATATTGCTACTTCACATGAACACATTTTAGTTTTCAAGAAAGGTGATTTGAAATTTTATGGATGGAAACCAGGAGAGCATATTACTAAGAGATATAATAAAACCGATAATGAAGGAAATTACAGAGAAATAGATTTGAGAAAAACAGGAGATAATGATAGAAGAGAAGATAGACCTAATCTATTTTATTATTTTTATTTCAATGATAAAACAGGTGAGTTATTCCCTTCTAAAGATAAAAATGATAATCCTAACTTAATCGAAATCACACCAACAAGGGAAGATGGAAGTGACGGAAATTGGAGGTGGGAAATTAATAGTGCTATTCGTCAGAAAGTACTCCTTTTACCAAGATTTATGTCTGTACGTCAAAAATGGGGAGTTTTCGTCAAAGATTATTTAACAGATGGTAAAAGAGTAAAACCAACTAGCTCTTGGACACATAAATTTGCAAATAGTGAGAGGGGTACTGAACAATTTGTTGATTTAGGTTTTAAAAAACAAATATTTACAAATCCTAAACCTATTGGACTAGTTCAGGCTAAACTCGAAATGACAGTTAGAGATAATGATTTAGTTTTAGATTTTTTTGCCGGGTCATCGTCAACGGCGCACGCTATCTTAGATTTTAATTTAAAAGAAAATCAGAAAATCAATTTCATTTTGGTTCAATTACCTCAGTCTACAGATGAAAAAAGTGAAGCATTTAAAGCAGGTTATAAAACTATTGCAGAAATAGGTAAAGAACGAATCCGTAGGGTTGTTGAAAAAATTAAAGAAGAACACCCAGAAAAATCAAAAGACATGGATCTTGGTTTTAAAGTTTTTAAACTCGATAGTTCAAATATTAAAAGTTGGGATGGGAATCCTGATAACCTTAATGAGAGTTTGTTTGATGCAGTTGGAAACATAAAAACAGATAGAACCGAAGAA
>Ga0228620_1000759_pt1 | contig 15489 bp, 14 predicted proteins | sample 23DmetaG_FD_186030 | JGI IMG/M metagenome (GOLD analysis project Ga0228620, IMG submission 186030) | Seawater microbial communities from Monterey Bay, California, United States - 23D | ecosystem: Environmental > Aquatic > Marine > Coastal | place: USA: California | collected 2016-10-06 | reverse complement strand
AATGAGTCTGTAAATCTTGATCTTCCCCAATTTATAGATTTACAGGTTCCCGGTGGATGGGCTTACACAAGTGGAGGGTTACAAGGGTTGATTATTTACAATATTAATGGGGTTCAATTTAAAGCTTTTGACAGGTTGTGCCCAGGGCAAACTATTTCATCTTGTTCTCAAATGATTGTAGATTCTAATTTGAGAATTCTATGCCAATGTGATGATAGCGAGTTTAATATTTTAAATGGAGCACCCTTAACAGAAGGCACAAGTTGTTTTGCGAATGAATATTTAGTAGAGAATTTAAATGGATCTCTTCTAAGAATCACTAATTTTTAATGTAAAACTAGAAAATAGAATGTGTACTTTTGTTTCTTATTACAATATTAGATTATTTTGAAGAATTACTTTTCATCAGATTTCAAGTTAGGTGTTCTTGGCGGAGGTCAATTAGGAAGAATGCTCTTAGCTGAAACTCAAAAATTTGATATTTACACTAGTATTTTAGATGCATCTAACGAGGCTCCTTGTGCTCAAATATGCAACGAATTCCATCAAGGGAATTTACTAGATTTTGATACCGTTTATAATTTTGGTAAACAAGTAGACTTACTAACTATTGAAATAGAAAATGTAAATATTGATGCATTAGATCGTTTAGAAAAAGAAGGTCTTGCCATCTATCCAACACCAAAAAGCATTCGAATTATTCAAAATAAAGCCACTCAAAAGAATTTCTACAAAGACAACAATGTGCCAACTGCACCCTATTCTCATTATGCCTACAAAGAAGAGCTAAAACACTCTTTTCAAAATGATATTATTGAGTTGCCTTTTGTATGGAAAGCTGCCCGCTTCGGATATGATGGAACTGGTGTTAAAATTGTTAGAACTTTTGAAGATATTGAAAACCTTCCTCAAGGAGAATGTATAGTAGAAAAACTCATTCCATTTAAAAATGAACTGGCAGTTATTGTTGCAAGAAATAGTAATGGAGAAGTAACCTCCTATCCAGTAGTTGAAATGGAATTCCACCCAGAAGCAAATCAAGTAGAATATGTTATTTGTCCTGCTAGAATAGATGATAATATTGCCAAAAAAGCAAGAGAAATTGCCTTAAAAGTTGCTGATGCTTTTGATTTTGTAGGATTGTTAGCTGTAGAAATGTTTCAAACTGAAGAAGATGAAATATTAGTAAACGAAGTAGCACCGAGAACTCATAATTCTGGTCATTATAGTATTGAAGCTAGCAATACAAACCAATTTGAACAACACTTAAGAAGTATATTAAATCTTCCTTTAGGAAACACAGAAAGTAAAGTTGCAGGAATTATGGTTAATTTAGTAGGTGCCGAAGGATATACAGGTGAAGTTATCTATGAAAATATCGACAAAATTCTACAAATTGATGGAGTTACTCCTCATATCTACGGAAAAAAAATAACCAAACCTTTTCGAAAGATGGGGCATGTAACCATCGTAAACAAAGACATAAATAAGGCACGAAAAGTTGCTCAACAGGTAAAAAAATTAATTAAAGTAATCAGTAAATAAAACGCATAATGGTAGGAATTATAATGGGAAGCGATTCAGATCTTCCAATCATGCAAGAAGCAATTGACATCCTAGAAAGTTTTGACATTGAAATAGAGGTAGATATAGTTTCTGCTCATAGAACCCCAGAAAAATTATTTGACTACTCAAAAAATGCACATATACGTGGTATTAAAGTAATTATTGCCGGTGCTGGAGGAGCCGCTCACCTACCAGGAATGGTGGCTTCTTTAAGCCCTTTACCTGTAATTGGTGTTCCTGTAAAAAGCAGAAACTCTATAGATGGTTGGGACTCTGTATTGTCTATATTACAAATGCCTGGAGGAGTTCCAGTGGCAACTGTTGCATTAGATGGTGCAAAAAATGCAGGAATCTTAGCTGCTCAAATTATTGGGAGTTCAGATACATGTGTTCAAGACAAAATTACAGCCTACAAAGAAGGTTTAAAAATTAAAGTAACACAAGCTTCAGATCGCGTAAAAAAATAATAACATTTATTCTTACTGTACCTAGCAATGAATCCTTTATTAGAAGATTTTAATACCGCTCCTTTCTCAAAAATTTCAAGCACAGATTACAAACCTGCCATTAAAGAAGCCATTGAGATTTGCAAACAAGAAATAGAAACTATCATATCAAATCCTGAAATACCTAGCTTTCAAAACACTACAGAAGCACTAGAATTTACAGGACAAAAACTTGGAAGAATTACCAGTATTTTCTTCAATTTAAACTCAGCTGAGACCTCTGAAGCTATTCAGAAAATAGCCCAAGAAATTTCTCCCTGGCTTAGCGAATTTAAAAATGATATGATTTTAAATTCAGCTCTATTTACAAAAGTAAAATCTGTGTACGACACCAGAGGAGTCTTAAATTTAGACTCTGAACAAACCATGTTGTTAGAAAAACAATACAAAGGTTTTTCAAGGAATGGAGCTAATTTAAATAATGAAGACAAAGAAAAATTACGAAAAATAGACACTGAATTATCTAAACTATCTTTACAATTTGGTGAAAATGTTCTAGCAGACAGTAATGCTTTTAAACTTCATATAACCGATGAAAAAGACTTAAAAGGGCTTCCTGATGGAGCAAAAGAAGCAGCTAATTTGTTGGCGAAGAACCAAAATAAAGAAGGCTGGCTTATTACTTTAGATTATCCGAGTTACATTCCATTTGTAACGTATGCAGAGAATAGAACCTTAAGAAAAAAACTAGCTATCGCCTTTGGAAAAAAAGGATTTCAAAACAATGAGAACAATAATGAAGAAATTGTTTTAAACATTGTTAAGTTAAGACATCAAAGAGCAAATTTGCTTGGCTATAAAACTCATGCGCATTTTGTGTTGGAGGAACGAATGGCTGAAACTCCAGAAAAAGTACTTTCTTTTTCTGAGGATTTATTGAGGAAGGCAAAACCAGCAGCGCTTAGAGAATTTAAAAATTTGGAGTCATATGCAAAAAAGCTAGACGGAATAGATCAACTTCAAAAATGGGATAGTGCCTTTTATTCAGAAAAATTAAAAAAAGAAATTTTCAATTTAGATCAAGAGATTTTAAAGCCTTATTTTCAATTAGAAAATGTTATTGAGGGAGTATTTACTGTATCAAACAAGTTATATGACCTAACTTTTGAAGAAGTTTTTACTATTGAAAAATACCATGAAGATGTAAAAACGTACCATGTTAAAAACACTAAAGGTGAATTTATTGCTATTTTATATGCAGACTTTCACCCAAGAGAAGGAAAACGAAATGGTGCATGGATGACCTCCTATAAGTCCCAGCAAATTAAAAACAACAGCAATGAAAGACCTCATATTTCTATTGTCTGTAATTTTACAAAACCTACAGAAACACAACCCTCTCTATTAACTTTTAATGAGGTTACTACCCTATTTCATGAATTTGGACATGCATTACACGGCATACTTGCAAATACAAGGTATAGTAGTCTGTCTGGAACCTCTGTGTCTTGGGATTTTGTAGAATTACCAAGTCAAGTCTTGGAGAACTGGTGTTATGAAAAAGAAGCATTAGCATTATTTGCAAAACATTACCAAACAGGCGATATTATTCCAATGGAATATGTAGAAAAAATTAAAGAATCTGCCAGTTTTCATGAAGGCATGCAAACACTTCGTCAATTGAGCTTTGGTTTATTAGACATGGCTTGGCATGGAAGCAAGACTCCAAAAAATATTGTATCTGTAAAAGAGTTTGAAACTCAAGCTTTTTCTGAAACTCAACTCTATCCTGATGTCAAAGAAAACTGTATGAGTACTGCTTTTTCCCATATTTTTCAAGGCGGATATTCAGCAGGGTATTACTCCTACAAATGGGCTGAGATTTTAGATGCTGACGCCTTTGAATACTTTCAAGAAAAAGGAATTTTCAACAAAGAGGTTGCTAATAAGTTTAAAGAACACATTCTAAGTAAAGGAGGTACTGAAAACCCCATGGTATTATACAAACGATTTAGAGGAAAAGAGCCTAAACCAGAAGCTTTATTAAAAAGAGCTGGATTGTTATAGTTTAAGCTTACGATTCTTTTCTTGAATCCATTTGCTCATGTATTTAGAACTCTGTAAAGAATGGTGCATCAGCATTTTCCCTGTAAAATTATTATTTCTGTGCTGTTCTAAATTAGAAAAAACCTCATCTATACATTTAAATAATAGAGGTGTTAATTGTTCTTTGTCAAACTTTGTATTGATAATTTCTATTCCACTTTGCTGCGCCTGATTCCATTGAATTTTGTCTGTATATAATAAAACAGCTTTCTCTATAAATTTTGCTATTTCATCTTCTACAAAACCGCTCCAAGGAATTTCATCATTCATTCCTTCAGATCCTATACTAGTAGTAACTGAAGGTGTTCCGCACAACATGGCGTTGCTAAGTTTTCCTTTAATTCCTGCACCAAAACGCAAAGGAGCTAGTAAGATTCTACTATTTTTAAGAACCTCAAAGGCATCTTCTACAAAACCATGAACAAAAAAGCCTTCGTTAGCATTGGTAAATTCCAAAACTTGCTGGGTCGGATACGCTCCATAAATATGAAGTTCAACTGCAGGAATTCTTTTTCGAATTTCTTTCCAGATATGTTTTTTTAATTGAATTGTTGCATCTAGGTTGGGTGCGTGAATGAAGTTACCAATAGATACAAAATGATGTCTTTCATCATAGGGCTTCCATGAATTATTTTCATCAATTTTATCAAATAAAAATGGTAAATGATATAATAAACTTTTATCAATTTTAAATACTTCTTTCAATAGGTTCATCTCAAAAGTTGAAATGATTAAAGAAATATCACAGCGATAAATTGCTGCGATTTCTCGTTTAGAGATCTCTGAATTTAAGAGCATCTCATTACTAAACTCAATTCCTTTTTTTAGTGCCTTATGTCTAGTTTTTCTAAGGCAATGTAGGTCTTCAGTATCTAGAACACGAAGGGCTTTGGGGCAATATTCTAAAACTCGCCAACCAAATTGCTCTTCTGTGATAAAACGATCAAAAACAACTAATGTTGGTTTTAAATCTGTTATGAACTCATCAAAGCTGGTGGAATTTAACTCTAAGCGAACCTCCTGAACCCCTAGTTTAGATAAGTCTATAGAATTTAGATTTTTTTGAGAAACTGTTCCAAAAGTAACACGGCAATCCTTAGACAAAAAAGAGGTGATTAGCTGAAGCATCCTACTCCCAGCAGCTGAAGAGTTTGGTTCTACCCAAACGGACCCTATGATAAAAACATGATGCTTCAAGTAGTTGTTTTTTACAAATGATTCACAAAAATAATCTTATTTATTTTAGAATTTTAAACTGAATTCATATTTGCAGTTTAAAGATGAAAAATCCATTATAATTTTAAGAATAATGAGTACTTTTGTAGTACAAATAATTCAATTAAAATGAAGTACGATGTTATCGTTATTGGTTCTGGTCCTGGAGGGTATATCTCTGCAGTAAGAGCCTCTCAATTAGGCTTAAAGGCTGCCATTATAGAAAAGTATGCTACCATGGGTGGAACCTGTTTAAATGTTGGCTGTATTCCTTCAAAAGCCCTGTTAGATTCTTCTCATCATTATTATGATGCTGTGAAGCATTTTGAAGAACATGGAATTTTAATCGATCCTCCAAAGATTGATTTTACAAAAATGATTGACCGCAAGGCTACTGTTGTAGAACAAACTACTGGTGGTATAAAATATTTGATGGACAAAAACAATGTTGATGTTTTTGAAGGAATGGGATCTTTTGTAGATGCTACCCATGTAAAAATTACAAAAAATGATGGATCTGATGAAACTATAGAAGGAACCAACATTATTATAGCTACCGGATCTAAACCAGCCTCTTTACCTTTTATTGAATTAGATAAAGATCGAATTATTACTTCTACAGAGGCTTTAAAACTTCCTGAAATACCAAAACATTTAGTAGTTATAGGTGGTGGAGTAATTGGCCTAGAATTAGGGTCTGTTTACAAGCGTTTGGGTGCAGAAGTAAGCGTGATTGAATACATGGACAAGATTGTTCCTGGTATGGATGCAGATGTTTCCAAAGAGCTTCAAAAAGTACTTAAAAAGCAAGGAATAAAATTCTTTACCAAACATGCGGTAAATGATGTACAACGAAATGGTGATGAAATTACGGTAAAAGCGACCAATAAAAAAGGAGAAGAAGTAGCTTTTAAGGGTGATTATTGTTTAGTATCTGTTGGAAGAAAAGCGTATACCAATGGATTAGGATTAGAAAATATTGGTGTGAAGGTAAACGAAAGAGGTCAAGTAGAAACAAATGATCATCTTCAAACTAATGTTTCAAACATTTATGCGATTGGTGACGTAGTTAAGGGGGCTATGCTAGCCCATAAAGCTGAAGAAGAAGGTGTAGTAGTTGCAGAACTTATTGCAGGACAAAAACCACACATAGACTATAATTTAATTCCAGGAATTGTATACACATGGCCAGAGGTTGCTGCTGTAGGAAAAACTGAACAAGAATTAAAAGAATCAGGTGTTCACTATAAATCTGGTAAATTTTCCATGAGAGCTCTTGGAAGATCAAGAGCTAGTGGAGATATTGATGGGTTTGTAAAAGTACTTGCAGATAAAGAAACAGATGAAGTTTTAGGAGTTCATATTGTAGGTGCAAGAGCAGCAGATTTAATTATGGAAGCAGCAGTTGCTATGGAATACAGAGCTTCAGCAGAAGACTTGGCAAGAATTTGTCATGGACATCCAACCTATTCTGAGGCTATGAAAGAGGCTGCTAAAGCTGCGTGGGATGGAAAACCGTTAAATGCATAAATGCTAAAACATACATTTTTTACTACCAACAGAAAAAACATTGAAGTAAGGAAGATTTTTAAAAATAAAAAATCAGTAGATTATCTTATCAACAAAATTTTCAATCTACAGGATGTTGTTCTTAACCAATACATTTAATTTTTTGTAAAAAATCATCTCTCAAAATTTCTCTAGCACCCAGGCTAGCCAGATGATTATTATAAACTTGGCAATCTATCAATTGATAATTATGATTGTTAACCAAATGAATAAATGCAATTTTTGAAGTATTAGAGACTTTTGAAAACATACTTTCTCCACAAAAAATATTTCCAATTTCTAATCCATACAAACCTCCCACAAGATTTTTTTTATTCTTCCCTAATACATCAAAATTAGAATCCAAACTCCATATCTCAATTGACTTAGCATATCCTTTCTTATAAAGCTTAATATAGGCCTCTTCCATATCATCAGTTATCCATGTTCCTAAATTATCATGACGATTAATGTTTTTACATTGATGAATAACCTCCTCAAAAGCCTGATTTTCTGTAATTTCAAATGTATTTTTTTTAAGAATATTAGTCATTGATTTAGAAATTTTCAACTCTTGAGGAAATAAAACCATTCTTTTTTTCGGACTATACCATACTATTGGTTCATCAAGAGAATACCATGGAAAAATTCCATTCTTGTAGGCAAAAAGTAACCTTTCGGGGGATAAATCCCCTCCTAATGCTAGAACCCCTTCTTTTGTAGCAGTTTCGTGAGGCGGAAATTCAATTTTTTCAGAAAGCCATCTCATATAATCAAAATAGTAAAATTCCCACTATATAAATGCTCCCACCAATGATCATTGCCAATAATGAATATGGTAAAATTTCTTTAGCTTTAAGTCTTGTAATTCCTAAAAGAGGTAGTGCCCAAAAAGGTTGAAGCATATTTGTTATTTGATCTCCGTATGCCAAAGCCATAATAGCTTTATTTAAAGGAACACCTAATCTCAGTGCGGATTCAACAACAATTGGACCTTGTATAACCCATTGCCCACCTCCACTTGGCACAAATATATTAACCAATCCAGCACTAAAAAAAGTGACTAACGGAAGGGTTGTGACATTAGAAAACGATACGAAAAAATTTGAAATTTGAGTCACCATACCGCTGCTACTCATTATTCCCATAATACCAAAATATAATGGAAATTGTATGAGTATTCCTGAAATATCAGAGATTGATTCAGAAATAGCATTTGTGAAATTCTTAAAATTACCGTGTAAAATAATCCCTAAGCCTAACATCAAGAAATTAATAAGATTGGGAGTAATTTTCATCACTATTATATCATCAAAATAGCTGTAAAAAAAGGCTAGAATAATTATGGCTCCAAAAATAGTAGCTAACACTTTTGAATTATCTAATCTTTCAGATTTAGTTGTAATATTTTCATCTTGAGTCATTTTATAGATGGGTAGGTTAATCTTAGTAGGCTTAGAGTTCTTTCCTAAAATGAAGAAAAAAGCTGTGATAACAATTACTACAGTAGAAAAAATTAGCAAATTAGGTAAACTAAAAATTGTCTGACTAAAATCTATCGAGGAGGGTATTCTTTCAGAGATAGTAGAAGATGAAATATTTTTCATTAAGGAGGAAATATGCCCATCCTCATTTATTTTTATTGGAGCAGACCCTGAAATACCACCATGCCATACCATTAATCCTACATAACCTGCAGCACCAATTATTGGGTAATTTATTTTAATATTATTTTGCTGTGAGTGCTCTGCAACTTTCCTAGCTAATAATGCCCCAAAGATTAATCCTAGACCCCAATTAAAAAAAGCCACTAACATTGTTAAACAAGCCACAATAGCCGCACTTGTAGCAGTGTTTTTACAATAAAAAGTAATTTTTAAAATGAGGTTGCTAACAGGTTTACTTAATACCAAAACATGACCTAATACTAAAATAAGCATCATTTGGTAAGCAAATTCTAATAAAGATGTAGACCAAATTCCTTTTTCCCAAAAGGTTAAGATATCTATTAGATAATCTACTGAACTTATTTCCTCTGGAACTGTAAAAATTAATGCTAAAAAAATGGTGGTGATAGTTAATAAGATAGCAATTGTAAACGGTGAGGGTACATATTTTCTAAAAATAGTTTCAATTGATCCAATAATATTCATACTATTATATATTTATTAAGCTAAAGTATAAAGAAAAGTTAATTATTTAGTTTTCGGTTTTTAAACAGGTGTTTACTTATTATTTTTGTTTCTCTTAAGCTATGAAAAGAAAAAAATCAAAAACACAACTACTACATCAATACTATAAATATACTGGATTTTACTCTTTTGTTGTCGATAGCATAAAAAAAGTAACAGTGCCAGTTATATTGATTATCGCTGCTCTATTTCTGTTTAACAGATACGTATTTACAATTGACGATGGTTTAGAACTACTTACAAAAACATTTTCAAGAACAGGGGTTTTAATCACATTTTTTATATCTGAAACTTTACTAGGTTTAATTCCTCCTGAAATATTTATTGCTTGGTCAAAAAAAACAGCTACCCCACTTGCTAGCCTAGCAATACTAGCCTCACTCTCATACTTTGGTGGATTACTTTCCTTTTTCATAGGTAAAGCTATTTTAAAAATAGCTAGTGTAAAAAATTATTTAGAAATAAAAATGGCCAAATATTTAAAAAATACCAGTAAATGGGGTGGTTTTTTAATTCTAATTGGCGCTCTTTTACCAGTCCCTTTTTCTATCACATGTATGGCCGCTGGAATGATAAAATATCCATTCAAAGGAGTTGTTTTCTTTGGTTTATTTCGTTTTCTGCGTTTTGCATTATATGCCTGGGCTATTTTTAGTGTAGTCAGTTAAAACTAGTATCTTTATCGAATGGGATTAACAAATAACGATATTTTTAAAAAATTACGTGTAGCTCATAAGCTTCGTGATAATGACATAGTAGACATTTGTAAACTAGTAGATTTTAAAGTCTCCAAAAGTGAACTAGGAGCTTTCTTCAGGAAGGAAGACCATCCAAAATATATGGAATGTGGCGATCAAATTTTAAGAAACTTTCTAAATGGTTTGGTAATACATTTAAGAGGTCCCATGCCTCCAAAAAAAGAGTAGTTTTTTTTCTATTCTTCTTTTAAATTTTGTTTAAAATCTGAAACTACTTTATTAATTGCATCATCAATTCTTTTTTTATCGTTGTTGTAGTTAAATTCTAATGATTTTTTTTCAGGAAATTGTTCAATCATTACAGTTGTTGAAGGAAAGGCAAAATCAACCCCTAACTCTTTTGCTAGTTTAACGATAGCAATGTGGATTTGATGTCTTGACTTTTGTTCACTAGACCAAGCCAAATCCTGTAAATACATATTCATCAAAATTAATAAGGAAGAATCTCCAAAACCTGTAAATTCTACATTATAAGAATCAGATTTAGTATCGGGATGTGCAACAATAATCTCACGAACACCCTTTACAAAAGCTTCTATTAATTCTGGAGGTGTATCATAGCGTAATCCTAGTTGAGTATTATATCGTCTGTAAAGCCTTAGACCACTATTATTTATTACTAGCTCAGATAATTTACTATTAGGTATTTGAAATATTGAAGTATCTGCAGATCTAATTCTAGTTGATCTAAAACCTACTTCTTCTACTGTTCCAACAACTTCGCCAGCTGAGATCCAATCACCTATATGAAAAGGTTTGTCTATAAAAATCATAACAGTCCCTATTAAATTCTTAACTGTATCTTGAGATGCAAATGCTACGGCTAATCCACCAATGGAGGCACTCGCTAATATAGTCGTAGGATCTACTCCAAATAAAACTAATAATTTGAAAGATCCGAAAACAACAATAATTACACTTGCAAAATTTCTTAAAATTGGAGTTAACTGATCATCTAGTTTTGCTTCTGTCTTTTGAGTATAATCATGAAATAAACTTAATAAAACTTGTGCTAATTTTAAAAATACGTATATCCAAAAAATAGTTGAAGCAATATTTACAGCTAGAAATAGCCATTTATTAATTTCTAAACCAAACTGAAGAGAGGGAAGAACCTTATCTATTAATGAAATAGATATTAATAAGCTGATGGGATGTGCTAATTTTTTTAAGGTAATATTTATGTCACTATTCTTGTTTTTTGTGTACTTATTTAAAATTTTTCTTAAAAACAAGAAAGCCAAACGTTTTACTATTACGAATAAAATGATTGATAAAAGAATCAATAATATAAATGCGAAATATTGCCAAATTTCAACAGATAAAATTTCTTTATGCCCAACCCCGGGAATGATTTCTTGAATTTTTTCAATGTACCAAGGAAAAGTTTCAGCATATATAAAATCTATATTTTCTATGGTTTCAGCAGAATAATACCAAAACTTTCCCTTTTTTTCAACTGACACAAGAGGCATTCTTTCAGGAAATAAAATAAATTTATGCTGAGTTAAAAAAGCAGTACTATCTTTATAATTAACATTATCAGAAATTAAATTAAAATCTACTTTTAATCCTTTTCCATCTAAAATTCTTTTAATTTTTATAGCTGCCTCAATTGAGCTTTTTTCATCCAATCCATATATTGTTTTTGCTGCGTTCTCGGGTATAAAAGAATTATTTTGCAAAAAATAAACATGAGTATACACAGTGGCTCTAGGGCTAGACAAGTCTACTACTGGAACTTTTTGACCAAAAGCATAACAAGAAACAAACAGCAATAAAAACAGTAATTTTTTCATATATAAATTGTTAATGATCCATTAATTGAAAAATCAAATTTAAACCTTTTATGATTTTATTGGTCAAAAAAGTATAAAATAAACCATATAATAAATACATCATGGCAAAAATTGTAAGTCTTTTAGCACTATTAATTTGTTTTTCTTTAACTACAAATGCTCAAAAAAAACAACTTTTTAAAAATAAAAAAAGGTTAACAACAGAACAACTCACTACACTAAAAGTTAAAAAAATAACTTTAGAACTTGAGTTATCTGAAGTGCAACAAAACAAACTAACACCTGTTATTGCTAAACTAATTTCTGAGCGAGGGATTGAGGTGAATAGAATGAGGGGATCAAAAGATAAAGTCAAAAATATTGATGCAAGTAATCGTTATCAAATGGCTAATAGAATTTTAGATCGTAAAATCATGTTTCAAAAAGAGATGAGAACCATTCTAAATGAAAAACAATTTAAAAAATTTAAAACACTTGAAAAAAAGAGAAATCAGAAAAAAAAGAGATTTCATAAAAACTAAATGAAAGAGAAAATTAGTAATTTTTGAGGGCTTGGTGACAAAATCACTAAGCCTTTTTCTATTCTTTAAACCAGCTAGAATAGTTAATATAACTATTAGCAATCCTATCAATTTCCCCAGAAATCATTTCTTGAGATATGTTTTTTATCTTTTTTGCAGGGATTCCTGCATATATACTACCACTTTCTACCCGAGTATTTTTCGTAACAATTGCACCAGCCGCTATAATTGAGTTACTTTCTATCACACAATCATCCATAACAATACTACCCATTCCAATTAAAACGTTATCGTGAATAGTACAACCGTGAACAATAGCATTATGACCTATTGAAACATTATTGCCTATAGTTGTAGGTGATTTTTTATAAGTAGCATGAATAACAGCTCCATCTTGTATGTTTACTTTATTTCCAATTTTTATATAATTAACATCTCCTCTAATAACTGCATTAAACCAAACACTACATTGAGTTCCTATAGAAACTTCTCCAACGATAGTAGCATTTTCTGCAATATAGCAGTCTTCTGATATTTGAGGGTGTTTCCCTTTCACAGGTTTAATAATTTTCATTTCTGAGTATTTATTTTATTCTAGATTATTTGATAGTAATTTGTTGACCAATAGAAAGATTATTAGTAGAAAGGTTGTTTGCATCCTTAAGATTTTTTATAGTAGTTTTAAATTTCCTAGCTATAGAATATAATGTATCTCCCTTTTTAACTTTATAATTTTGATAGGGACTTTTTTTAGAATTTGTAATTGTTTTAATTTGACTTCTTTTTGTTTCTTTTTTTATTTTTTTTAAATCTTTTTCACGAAACTTATCGAACTCATATAATTTATAATCTTCAATAATTTTAATTAGTTTTTTAGGGTACTTTTTATCTGTAGCATACCCTGCTTTTTTTAGACCTTTTGCCCATCCTTTATAATCTGATTTTCTTAGTTTAAATAAGCTAGCGTAACGCCTTCTTCCACTTAAAAATTTTGAATGATCTTCGTAAGAACTCTGAACGTATTTATACTTTCTAAAACATTCACCTTTTTCATCATCATCATGAAAAACACGACCTCCTTTCCAACCTGTATGGCATTTAATTCCAAAATGATTGTTAGATTTAGAAGCCAATTGACTTCTTCCATTTCCTGATTCTAAAACACCTTGAGCAAGAGTAATACTTGCAGGTATTTTATATTTATGCATTTCTAAAACAGCTAATGAAGCATATCTTTTAATATATTGAAGAGTGTATTTATTTAGTGGTTTGTTTCCTTTTTCTAACTTCTTTACGTGTTGTGACTGTTTTACTGACGGTAATTTTTTAATTTGAGTTTCGTATGCTTTTGACTGATTCCTTTTCTTAGCAGAGGTTGTTCTACTTGAGCTGCAACTAGCGAGAAAAAGCATATAAAAAGCCAAAAGAAATAGTTTACTCCTCATTTAAAATATTTTTAAGTCACTCTTTTTTTTTATTAATAGCTCATTAAATCCATCTATCCCTTGTAAACCTCCAGTGTGAACTATCAGAATTTTACTTCCAGCCGGAAATAATTTATTTTTAATCATATCTACCACACCATACATCATTTTACCTGTATATATTGGATCTAGGGGTATTTGTGTTATTTTTTTAAATCTATTAATAAAATGAATAAGTTCATCGGTATATTTACCATAACCTCCGAAATGATAATCACTAATTAACTCCCAATTATCTTTAAATTTAGAGTATCTCTGTATTTCATTTTTTAAAAAACCGCCTTTTAATGCTGGAAATCCCAAGATTTTTTGATGCTTTTGAGCACTATTAATGATTCCAGAGATCGTCCCTCCAGTACCTACACAAGAACAAATATAATCAAACTGATAATCTTCTTTTTCTAAAATTTCTTCACATCCCTTTACAGCTAAATCATTTGTACCTCCTTCAGGAATTAAATAAAAATTTTCATACTTCTCTTGTAGTTTATGCAGAAAACGTGCTGATGTCTTATTTCTATAGTCCTCTCTTGAAACAAACTCGAACTTCATCCCTAACTCAGAAGCAGTTCTAAGAGTAGGATTAGTCTTTAATGTTTTAGAGCTATTTATTCCTAATTCATCTCCTCTAATCACTCCAACCGTTTGTAACTGTTTTAAATTCCCAGCTACCGCTGTGGCAAGAATGTGGTTAGAAAAGGCACCTCCAAATGTAAGAAGCTTTGTGTGTTTTTGTTTGACAGCTTCTTGAATATTATATTTTAATTTTCTGAATTTATTTCCAGAAACTAAGGGATGAATCTGATCTTCTCTTTTAATAGTAATCTGACAATCAATACCTGATAATTCAGAAAGAACTACCTCTTGATTTTTTGTAGATATTTGAGTGTTAAAGTTCACAAATAAAGATCATAAATTATGAAAATTTTTCAACATCTTCTTCAATTGATTCCCATTCTGACATTAACATCTCTACCTGTGCTTTTTTAGCTTTGTAGTTCTCAAAGAAATTAGGTTTGCTAGAGACTTCATCATAATTTTCTGCTAATTGTAAATCTATTTTTGAAATTTCAGTTTCTAAATCGCTAATCTGAGTTTCAATTTTAGACAACTTATTTTTTAGTTTTCTTAATTGCTTCTCTTGATCTCTGGTTAATTCATGGGCTTTCTTTGAAGTACTTTTTTCTACTTTTACAACCGTTCTTTTTTCTGCTTCACGCAGATTTTCCATCTTGTGCTGCTCAAGGAAATAATCGATATCTCCCAAATATTCTTTAATAACTTTATCTTTAAAACCAAAAACGGTAGAAGTTAAGCCTTGTAAGAAATCTCTATCATGCGATACTAGAATTAAAGTTCCATTAAATTGCTTTAAAGCTTCTTTTAAAACATTTTTAGAGGCAATATCTAGGTGATTTGTTGGCTCATCCATTATTAAAACATTAAAAGGCGATAACAATAATTTACACAATGCCAGCCTATTTCTTTCTCCTCCAGAAAGTACTTTTGCTTTTTTATCTACAGCATCTCCGCCAAATAAGAACGAACCTAACATGTCTCTAACACGAATTCTGTTACCATCGGTGGCAGCGTCTTCCATAATTTCTAAGACGGTTTTTTCTGGCGGCAAATGTTCTGATTGATTTTGAGCAAAATACCCAATTTCTACATTATGTCCCAATTTTAAATGGCCATCAAAAGGAATGTCCCCAATCATCATTTTTGCCAAAGTAGATTTTCCTTGTCCATTTTGACCAACAAATGCTATTTTACTATTTCTCTCTATCAAAAAATCTACATTTTCTAGCACCTGTTTTTCTCCGTAACTTTTACTAATTTTTTCTGCCTCAACAA
>Ga0228620_1000758_pt1 | contig 15491 bp, 19 predicted proteins | sample 23DmetaG_FD_186030 | JGI IMG/M metagenome (GOLD analysis project Ga0228620, IMG submission 186030) | Seawater microbial communities from Monterey Bay, California, United States - 23D | ecosystem: Environmental > Aquatic > Marine > Coastal | place: USA: California | collected 2016-10-06 | reverse complement strand
TGCCCTCATATGTGGTTTGGTGACCTTTATAGGTGCACTGGACGATCGCTACCCCTTACATGCGGCCTATCGGCTAATCGTGCAGTTAATGGCCGGTGTCGCCATCGCTAGCATAGGCATCAAAGTAGCCACTCTGGGTGATCTGTTTGCTCTGGGCAACCTCCAACTGGGCTTGCTCTCCATACCATTTACCGCAATCGCAATTACCGGGCTGTGTAATGCCTACAATATGGTGGATGGCATTGATGGGCTGGCTGGAGGACTGACACTGGTGTCTATGGGCAGCCTGCTCTTTCTGACCCTTGGCAAGGCGCCGGAAAGCGAAACCCTTCTGCTGGCCTTCCTGTGCACCTCTATACTGATATTTCTGGTATTTAACTTGACGCTAAGGTCGAAAATAAAGATTTTTATGGGCGATGCGGGAAGTACATTTCTGGGCTGCGCTGTTGCTATTGCGATGATTTATTTCTCCCAGAGCGGGCGCAATATTATCAACCCAGCCACTACATTATGGCTGGTAGCAATTCCTATGATGGATATGGTGAGCACTATGTTGCGCCGGATGGGTAAGGGGAAATCCCCTTTTCGGGCCGATCGAACTCATCTGCACCATGTGTTGATGCGCGGAGGGCTCAGCCAGCGGCAGGCGTTGGTTTGTATTCTGCTGGTGGCGGTGGGCTGTGCGCTGGTGGGTATGTTTTTGGAGCAGGTGTGGCCTCAGAATGAGGCAGTTTCTTTTGGGCTGTGGTTAGTTGGGTTTGGGGTGTATTTTAAGTTTGTGGTTAAGCATGGGTTTAGGCTGGCGAAGATGATTCGACGGAGGGGTGGTTTGCTGCCTTCGGTTGGAAGCTGATATTCGGTTATACAGTTTTCTAGGATTTAAAAAAGCCCTCAAAGTTGAAAGTCTGGTGGGGCATTAGTCACTAAAACAGTCCGTGCAAAGGTTGCATTGGCATTGGCAAGTTTTCGTAGTAGCTTCTTTTTTACTCGTACACCTTTTGTGATACTACTCTAAAGATGTTGCAACTATTTTTCAGTTACAAATCGATAGTCAATAAAAAAGGGGCTGTTAGTGTAAAAGCCCCGATGCGCTATTCCATTTTCTGTATTACAAAGGCCCCTCTTGCTGCGTAGGGTTGCTCCATAGGGTTGACCACACCGATGAGTCATTGATGTAGTAGACAGCATCACCATCTATAACTCCTCGATTGCGGCTGCTGTACCACCTCTGGTTGCGTTTGGCGGTTATATACCCAACCTTGTTAATTGAGGCTGTTGTAGCAGTATTTTTATCATTGATCTCGAATAGATATAGCCTGTCTTCATCTTGATAGCCAGTTTGCTCATTATAAAAACTTAGGGTCGCTGGTACTAAAAAGCGATCTTGGGTATCGCTAATAACCTGATAGGTAAATGCATGGCGATTGTAGCGCGCTTCTGAGTAACTCCAATTAAGTGAATCTGGGCCTATAACCCCGCCCTCTATTCCCAATGTTACGGTGCCAAGGGAGTAGGGCGAGCTCATATTTTCTACATTGAATAACTCTAGTTTTGTCAAACCATTTTCATCCTGTCCTAAGCCCATTAAAAGCTGATTGCTAACTGGATGCAGGAAGTCAGAGAATCCCGTCACCATCAACTCACCGGCAATCACTGGATCAGTTGGGGTGGATAGATCAAGCACGTACAGTGGATCTATGCGCTCAAAGGTTACCAGATAGGCGGTATCACCCATAAATCGCACGCCGTAGAGGTCTTCATTGGGTTTGCCAATGGCCCCGGGATGGTCTTCGTTAGGCAGGGTAGCCACTAATTCCATTTCAAATTCTTGGCTATTTAACTTAAGAATCGATAGCCTGTGATCGACTGAGTCTAAGCTGTCACCAGTGCGCTCGGTGGTGACTAAACGCAGATGCCCTTCGTATTCATTGATGCGAAAATCTCTATCTCCGCTCAGATACAGAGAGCCCTCTGCTACTCCTGAGCCCTGATAGGTCAGGTTCTCGGATAATTCATAGCTATGAATAAGCGTTCGCGACGCTGTGTCCCTATAGTCTACCTGGGTTAGGTAGATAGCATTTTCGCTGACGTAAATTCCATCTGTTGGTTCAAGGTAGCAGGTTGCGTTGGCGATCGATTGATCAGCAATATTAACTGCAATTAGCAGGGTTAGTGTAGGGTAGCCAGTGTCTATGGTCGACATCGCATTGTCGGGGTCAGTAATGCGACATTCATTGGCATCCACAAGCAGGTTATCAACGCCATTGACGGAGACCCTCGGCAAGATATCCTCAATGGTTAACTCGTCCAACAGCGCTTCGTTTGCGCTGACTGCCTCTTCCGTTGGGTAGTAGTCAAAGCCGTCTATATTGGGTGTGTGACGTGCTACTAGGTAGATGGTGTCACCTTTTTTGCGACTATTGACAAAGCCACCTTGGAATTCAATTTGCATCTGCGGAGTGGGCGCAGTGACATCGCTGACGTCATATATATCCAGGGCTGTGGTCTGCCCCTCCCAGCTGGAAACTCTGGCAAAGGAATCCCCGTAGATACCCCACCAGCCGGAACTGCTAATAGAAACCAGCTGATCATCCTGGATGTAGAGCCCTTCTACTGTTCGCGAAGTGTCTAGCTCAATAGTGCCAACTTCCGTGGCGCCGGCGTTTTCTGGATCAGTTTCAAGAATACGAATACTACGGTCTGATGTTTGTGGCTCTGGAATTGCATCAGGTTGCTCTATACTCTCTTCACCCTCAGCTACCATGGCTATATCATCGACAACAAAGCAGCAATCCATGCTGCGGCTAGGGGCTACAAATAAATGCTCACCGTCGTATTTAACCGCGTCATGTTCATCTACATTATTTTCTAGGGTATAAGTGGTGGTATAGCCTGTTTCAGAACTATCTTGCCCTGCCGAAGCAGTCATCGCTAGCTCTTCAGTGCGTGCCATATTGTTGTTCAAGGCATTGGTGAAGCCGCGCTGGACAGTTGCCACCAATTGGCTATTGCTCTGAACTGGAATTAATAGACCTGTGGGAGCCAAATCGGGACCTGGCACTGGGTCTGGCGAAGCTGCAGTAGAGCCACCGCCACCACATGCTGTTAACAGGGCTGCTAAAAGACTAAGGAGCCAGATTCCTATTTTGTTATTCATCAATGCTCTCTTCAATTCATTACCTAATGGTGATCAACGCAACCCAGACACCTGTCTCAAGATAGAGTAAATTTACAGTGGTCTGTGGTTATTTGTAAATAACTTGCGACTTACAATAGTCCAACGCCGCATAGTAAGCTGTGTGATAACAGTGTTTATCACTCATCAGATATTCCATCAGGTATAAAGCTACCCACTTTACTAATATTCTGCCAAAGAAGCGCCCGAGGAACTGATACATCCATGGCCTTCATACAACGCTCAAGCAATCCATTCGCCTCACCTAAGATTCCAATCACCTTGGCAAGGTCTTTTAAGATTACTTCGCCATAGGCTGCATCAGCCTTTGTTGTCGCCGCAGTAAATTCTGACTTACTCAGATTAAGCATGGCAAGGTCTATTACATCTCGACAATGCATACCCATATCCAGGCCTCGATCAGAATTGGCGAGCAGCTTACTTACAGCCATATCTATTTTCATCAAAGTGGCCACACCCAATATACTGTCTTTCTTTCCAGGCTTAGCTAAACCAATTCGCCCTTCAAGAACAATCTCAAACTTGATTGGTTTTCCTTCGACAAATACTTTGGTTCGGATACCGTACTGATCACTGCGAATGTCCGACGTTTGAAATTGGCCTGCATCGGTGCCCTTCATTAGGGCTTGAAGACCCTGTTCACGGACTAAATTGCGCAGGTACCGGTATGACGATAAGTCTGAGACTAAAAAATCCATATCAACCGACTCACGGTACTCACCATATCCTAGGGCGATTGCCGTGCCCCCAGCAAAAAGGCAGTGATGCTGCTTAAGCAGATCTGCATCCAACGACTCAAGTACTTTTGCTATTCGTTGATGATGTGGACGGGTAAACATCAAGACACAGCCCCCTCAAAAGCAACGCCAAGTAGCTCGATAAGCTTCTGCTCACTATCGCTAAGGTTTTCGATATCCAAGAAGCGCTTGTTGCGTTCGTAGATTGAGTGGGCCTCAACAAGAGACAGCTCATCAACCCCCTGCACATGCCATGCAAGCTCCTTTAACTGGGGATAGTCTGAGAATGATAGTCGAACCGGCAGTGTGTCTACATCGCTTCCATTAGCCTCGTGCCCTCTGTTCACTTCTGCAGACAGTTGCAGCTGCAAATCTAAAGCGCTGACTACATTCAGGTAGGCGCCCATACTCACGGTGGGCTCACCCTTTTCAATACGGTGTAACGTCACTCGAGAAATGCCCGCCGTCTGGGCGACGGCGTTTGCCGTGATCTTAAATGACTTACGATGCTGCCTTATCAACTGGCCAATATCGGCTAGCTGGATGATCGCGTCATTTGATATTTTCTCTATATTTCTCTTCATAATGTTTCATATAATATACATAAATATAATAATGTCAATTATATGAAACATTTTTAGCCTATTGGTCAGCTCAGATACTTACTGTAATTGATAAGCCTAAATATTCTGCTTGAAGAGATGTTAGGTATTTACACAACCGCCTGGCGAAGCCATTGAGCAAGATCAGTCTCATCAAGCTTGGACTGAGACAGTAACACTATTCTTTGCCCCACCTCCTCAACATCCCAAACCGCATGGATTCCATTTAAATCGAGAATGAGGTCCATCACCTGAAATGCCGTTAGTTTATTGCCATCATTAAAGCGATGAGCCTGAGATATAGCCACAGCGTAGGAGGCTGCCAATGAATAAATATCATCCATAAGGCCATACTTGAGCCGGTTATCTACCCTCGACAACGCGCCTTCGAGTGACTTGTCGCCAGCCATTCCTTGAAGCTCATGGAGCTCTAACACCTCATCATGAATCGCAATAATGTGATCAACCGATAGAAGTAAAAAGCTCATTTGTCTTTCAAATAATCCAGTACCGGCCGGGTGATTGCCTTACGGGACTTAAGGCTGTGTCTTATCTCTTCAATCGATGCCGTGCGATGTTGCTCTTCGGAGATCGCTTCAGCGGGCACAAAATAACCGACGAGGGCTGAGTTTTTTAAGACTGCCACAGGCTCACCGCCTGATTTTTCCAGAACCTTGTGAGGCTCGCGCATCTCGGTCATGGATGCAATATTTCGGGTCAATAGAGTCGCCATATAAAATCTCCGCTTAGGCAATAGATCTTTTAATGTACATTAAAATGTATATTTAATCCACTATAGCCTTTTAGCTTATAACTGCAGCCTTTAAGGACACGACTACTCGTAATGAGTCCAGAGCCGCAATATCTTGACCGCCTTTTCCGTCTCTAAAACCTGATAGACAAGCCGATGCTGAATATTAATTCTTCTTGAATAAGCACCGGTCAGGTCACCCACCAGCTTTTCGAAAGGCGGCGGAGTTTGCCATGGATCGGACTGGAGAATCGTTAATAATTGCTGCGCTTTAGTTTTCAGTCCGGACGATGCTAGTTTTCGTGCATCCTTTTGGGCCTGCTTGGTGTAATACAGCGTCCACATTACCAATTTAATTCAGTCGCAGCGCTGTCAATGCTCTCCTGCATACCCTCTAAAATTGATTCGCGCATCCCTGGCACCGATAAAAGATGCAAGGTTTCGTTGATCGCATTCCAATCATCTTCAGCCAAAAGAACCGCATTGCCTCTCTTGCCCGTTATAACCACCGGCTGATGGTTGGCTGACGTATCGTCGATCAATTTATACAGGTTGGCTCTCGCCTCAGTTACATTCAGTGTTGTCATAATTAAATCCTCTGGATCTAAAAGTACGCTAATGCGTACGTTGTGTCAAGTTCACCTGAGTTATCCTCCACTAAAAGCCGATAATCCTATTTATCGCATGCCATGATTTGGGTGTGGATTTGGCTTCGTTTTGTTACTTTTTTAGCCTAGCCCTGCCGAACCGCTCTGGATAACCGAGCGATGCCATTGCGCTGGTAACGTATCAGCTTGTGAGTGTCCGCAGAGCGGCGGGATACCGGGCCACCTTTACGCCGCTCTTGCCTTTGCATGCTCGCAAAAAAAGCTGCCATCTCTCGTACATCTTGGGGCTCACTGCCCGACGGACTAAGAAGCTCACTAAAGATAGGGTTCGAAGCCTTCACATTCGCATCGCGCAAAAACTCATCAACTGGCTCGGGGCTGGTGAAGGTATCGTAATAGGCATCCATCACACGCCGATAATTGAGAAGTCCCGAGGCAATGTCGGCACAGGCAAAGGCAGAGAACCCCTCCTCCGCAATCAAACCGACAAGCGCCTCATACTCAAGGGACGATTCAAAGTCAGGGGCGCTATTCAAGCCATGCTTACGGGAATTTTGGCTGCTGGCTCGCTTCCCGGCAACCGATCTGGGGCCCGTTGATTTAAGGGCGTTGCAGCGATTTGCAAGGCTCCTACGATGGTTTATCGTCAAGCGACCGAACCCCCTTCACAGGCTGCTTTGACTCAAGCGCTGCCAGCTCAAGATCCATACGCTTAATCAGGCGTGACTTATAGTCTATGGAATCGATACTCCTTTGAAGATGCCTAATCGTTTGGTGCTGACGGTGAATCAGATCATCCACCATCTTGATATGCCTGGCCGCATCCTTAAAGGCCCTGACACGAAGATCAGATAGGGTCAGCTTCGACTCGGCGAGGATTTCATCAATCCACGCCGCTTCATCCTTGTCCGCGCGGCCATTTAAATAACGATCAAGTGCCTCAGATACTTTGTGGTTGTCATAAGTATCCCAGTGGTTTCCCGCCTTAGACAAAAGCCTGGCCATCGCCTCATGCAGCAGTAGCTCCTTGTCCACGGTGTGCCTCTTAATCCACCAGAGGCACTCATTAAGCTGACTGACGAGCGCAACAGCCAAGGGTGAGGGACTGTCTAAATCGGATAAAAGACTTTGCAAACCTGATTGAAACCCAGCCTCAGATTCATCAGGCAAAAGTTTGGGGCTTGATAGGAAGGGTGAAAGAGACTTGGATTTATCTTCAACAGTCATGGCAACATCCACATTAATACCGAAGTGGACATTATAAGGCATAAGCTAAAAGTTAAAGCAGTTAGAACTTAGTTGTCGCGCTTGATACACAGGGTCACGCCTGGATTAACCAAAGGATCGCCGGTGAATTCAATACCGGCCTCTTCTAACGCATTTCGTATCGACATTAAGTTTTTAGTATTAGCCACGGGCACACCATCTTGAACCTCGTAGCGCTTTATCGAAGCACTACCAATACCACTACGATTTGCAAGCTCAATCGCGCTCCAACCCAACATCGCACGTGCAGCTTTAATTTGACTAGAAGATACCATTGACTACTTTTTATGATTCTATTAGAATCATTTAATGAATTTAATACGAGAAGAATAACATGATTGACGATATATTCGCCAAGTTTGATGGCGCCTTTGCCAAAAATACCATCAGGGCGTATCGATCGGACTTTATCCAATACCAAACCTGGTGCGTTGAAAGCCGTTTAGAGCCAATACCTGCCACAGCAGATACTATGGCAATGTATGTGGACTATCTTAGCGGTAATAATAAAAGCGCCACTATACGGAGGCGAATCAACAGTCTCGGCACAGTGCTCAGACTCTCCAAAAACCACGATCCCACCAAAGGGCCAGAAGTGATACTGGCCCTAAAACGTATGCACCGCAAAATTGGGCGCGCCCAGCAGCAAGCAACTCCACTCACAAAATCGCTACTAAACCAGCTACTGAGCAACTGTGATAACAGTCTCATGGGTTTAAGGAATAAAGTCCTATTACGACTCGGCTACGAAACAATGCGCCGCCGGTCAGAGCTCTGTGCCTTTAAGTTTGATGATATCTGCCAAGCACCGAACGGAAAACCTGCTATCCGGCTTAACTTCTCAAAGACAGACCAATTCGGAGCCGGAAAGATACTACCCATCAGTCAAGAATTGTTCGACTTATTAGAAAAATGGAGGAGTATGATCAGTGATGAAGGCTATATTCTAAGATCAATTAACCGGCATGGGTATATTGGAGACAAACTAAACCCAGCAAGTATTAGCACCCTATTAAAAGCACTGCAAAAGGAGTTAAAAATAGACTCCGATCAACAGCCGTTAAGCGGCCATTCATTTAGAGTGGGTGCGGCACTTGATCTGTTAGAGCAAGGAGAACCCTTGGAAAAAATAATGCTTAAAGGAGGATGGCAGACGGATTCGAGTGCCATGAAATACCTAAGAAACTGGGCCTTATGAATGACCTATTCTGTTTCGAAGGTTTGCTTATCCGAATTATCGTCCAGAAACTCATAACGAAGTGTTCGAGCCAAGCCCTCTTCTAGACTGACTGGAGCAATAAAACCTGTTTCACTCACCGATGACGCGAATTGTGTTGTACCCATAAACTTTTTTACCCGAATACTGCTAACAGGAAGTGTTTTACCCGTTAATTTTGCAACAAAATCAGCAAAGTATCCGATGGCCATTCCTAAAAATACAGGTAAGCGTAGCCCAACATTGTTTTTACCAAATAATGTTTGTCGCGCCTCAGAAACCAAAGTGTCCATATCAAAGTCGGGCTTATCGATATAGTTATATATATGTAGGCCTGGTTTGAATGACAAACTGTATTCCAAAAATGCCGCTACATTTTCAACGTAAGCCATGGATTTCCTATTTTCGCCATTACCAAACATCAAAAACCTTCTGGAGGCAATCTGCTTTAACAAATTGAAGACATTTCCTCTATTGCCTTCGCCAAAAATAACAGTAGGTCTTACAATAACAAGGGTACGACATTCTGGATCCTCAGCCTGCCATTCTTTATAAACCTGTTCCGCTAAATACTTTGTTCGGCCATAGTCGTTAAAATAATTTATCACACCTGATTCATCTGTGTTTGCCGCAGCAAAACCATAAATCGCAACAGAGCTGGTAAAAATAATCTTATTTATATCGTGCTTACGAGCTGCCTCACAAATATTAACAGAGCCTTTAACATTAACATCGTCATAACGACTTAGTGGGCGTATGTCGTCTCTATGAACAGCAGCCAAGTTAATTATCGCATCCGCATCTTCAAGCTGATCAAGAGTGTCAATTTCCTCTATGTCTAAACTTAAAATATCCACATCATTTCTTTTTTCTATATCATATTTTCTAAAAAAGATATTTTTATTCACAAATCGGTCGCCAAGTTTTGAACCAACAAAACCGCCACCGCCTATTATTGCAACTTTACTTTCACCCACAGTAACTATTCCTTTCTTATTTCTCAAGAGCCACCAACAATTAGACACCATCTTTTGAATAGTGCGCGGCCAACGAACCCCAATACATCAGTAACAAGTAATAATCTAAATACCCTTTAGTTCGCGTTAAAGCCTTACCGTAATCCAATTATATATTTTGATAAACTTCTTTTTAATCACTATTAACACTAAATAAAAAATGCTATAGGCATATGCCTCTAGACGTGTACATTGCCCGTAATCTGTTAGGCAGCGCTGAAAAAAAAGCAGAGAATCTAGCTTATTACTCGACAAACCATAGGAGTTACTCCTATATTTTGCTGTCGCTGAAGGTAAACAATATGCTACGTCAACAACACCGCCATTTAAAATTTTGAGCCACAAGGCAAAGTCATTGCGTTTTGTGATTTCGGGTTGATACACTTTACCAAGAACTTTTGAATCATAAACTGCAGTTAAACATGGAATGAAGTTACTAAGCTTCATCTTGCTGGAGTTAACCTTGATTGGGGCCTTATAAGATCCTAAGAACGAAGAATTTTCATCCATCAAATCATGGTAGCTGTAGCAAAATGCTATTTGATATTTTTTCATAAAGGAAATTTGTTGCTCCAGTTTATCGATATACCATACGTCGTCAGAGTCCAGAAAAGCAATATATCTGCCAGCCGCAAGATCTAATGCAGAATTTCGAGCACCAGGTGCACCTTTAGAATAACTATTTTCGATAAGAGTAATGCGCTGATCTAACGCCTCATATTCCCTCGCAATTAAGACAGACTTGTCAGTAGAGCTATCATCGCAAACAATAAGTTCCCAGTTTTTGAAAGTTTGAGCTCGAACTGAATCAATAGCGCAAGAGAGAAACTTCTCCGAGTTATAGCTGGGCATTATAATACTGACTAAAGGCATATTTAAAAACTTCGATTAAGAATTTTGAATAAGTTTGTCGTATTTAAAACCGACTTTATAATGACTGGATGCCATGGCTAAGATGTTATAGATGACGCATACGTTTAATGGGTTGATGACAAAAAAATAATGAACTACCATAATTTCTCAAATATTAACAATTAATACTCACTAGCCTGGCCGAAGACGACCCTCATTCAAAAAAGTTTTTAAGTAAAAGAAATTTAAGTGTCCAATTTATTAGGGTACCAATCATTGAAATCCAGAAAGGCAATATATCTACCTGACACTTTATCCAAACACGAGTTTCTGGTCCCAGGAGCTCCTTTACCATGAGAATTTCGACCAGAATAAATTGTAGTATTCGCTATTTCGTATTCTTGAATGATAGATTGACCTTCATCTGTTGACCCATCATCACAGATTATCGGTTCCCAATCGGAGTAAGTTTGAGCAATCACTGATTCTATTGCCTGTGGAAAAATCTCTCCGAATTATAGCCGGGCATAATAGCTGACACTAACTCTTGCACTAAGATTCTCTCTAACCCAATATTTAAAACTAAAAAATCTCTACTATTTACGGCTTTGTATAAGGAAAACCATTTACTTTTAACAAATAAAAAGCCCACCGATTTGAGACATAATTAAAATTAACAGAAAAAAGGACCTTTTTGTATCTCTCGACAATCGAGATAAACCATCGCTTTCCGAATAGCATACCAAAAAAAGCCATGGCCGAATAATGATTCAACAAACATACCAGCATAAACAATATAAAGAGCAACAGAATCATAAATAATAAATACTTTTTGGTGTAAATGTTTGGTTAAAAAACACGCTTGTAACTTCAAAACTCCTTCAATCATAGAAGACTAAGAGATGAAGACGCAATTGGACGGACTACAAAGCGCGCTATTCAGAATATGAGCCCATTTGATGCCAGCGCCATGCATCTGTAATGATTTGTTTCAAGTTCGACCGACTTGGTGACCAGCCCAGATCCATAACAGCACGTCTAGAGCTTGCGACTAGCTTTGTGCAATCTCCAAGCCGTCTAGCCCCTTTTTCGGTTGGTACTTCCCGATTTGTGATATTTCGAGATTCGTTTACAACATCAAGAACAGAGAAGCCCACTCCTGTCCCAAGATTAAAGATACGACTACCATTTCCGTTTTGAAGCCATCGCAAGCCTAAAACATGGGCGTCAACTAAATCACACACGTGGACATAATCACGAATACATGTCCCATCTGGTGTGTCGTAGTCAGTGCCAAAAACTGTTAAAGCATCTCGTCTGCCATCGATAGTATCTAGGATTAGAGGGATAAGATGTGTTTCAGGTCTGTGAAATTCACCTATTTCCGCCGTCGGATCCGCCCCAGCCACGTTAAAGTATCGAAAAACCACTTGATTTAGCCCAAAGGCTGCTTCGAAGTCAGCTAGGATATTTTCAACTGCACGTTTTGATGTGCCATATGCATTGATCGGATGTTGTTGGCTGCTTTCATCCAAAACAACCTTGTCTTGTTCCCCATAAGTTGCGCATGTGGAGGAAAATACGAAGTTCATACAATCATAATGTACTGCAGATTGAATCAGGTTGAGCGACCCTATGACATTATTTTCCCAATAAAGGCCCGGATTTTTTATGCTTTCACCTACCTCACTTAGACCTGCAAAATGCATAACTCCAATTGGGGAATATTTTTCAAAAACTCGGTCTATGTCTCCGCGCGTACGCAAGTCCCCCTTCTCAAAGGGTCCGAACTTGACAGCGTCCTTCCAGCCTGTGCTCAAATTGTCAAACGTAACAGGGGTAAAGCCTGCCTTTTTTAAAGCCTTACAAGCATGGGATCCAATATATCCGGCGCCACCTGTAACAAGAACTGATTTATTAACTACCATAAATTTATCTCAGTTAACCACGTCAAAATGAGCGGTTGTTCAACAAAATATTATACTCCGAATATAATTTGTGGACTTCAAATTTGGCGACATCACGTTGAATATCGCTCCTTAACATTGGCTCTTTGAGTAATTTCTGTATCCCGTCAGAAAAACTTTTGACTTCCACACCATCAACCACAATACCGTTTTTCCCCGAGATTACTATTTCATCAACACCACTTACATCTTTTCTTACAACAATCGGTAATCCGCATTTTAAAGCGTCTAAAAAAATATTTGGGAAGCCCTCCCACCGGGTAGTCGCTATTAAAGCATCGCATTTAAGCATAATCGACGTTAAATCATGACTATAATCTTGAAAAGTTACTTTACTACCTATACTCAGCGATCGGGCATATCGAACTAAGCTTTCCCGCTGCGGACCGCTACCAACTATCCGAAGGGATACCTCCATCACTGTATTAAGATAAAATACTACACGCACCGCTTCAAAAAAATCTTTTTGAGGAACCAAACGTCCAACTGCAATCAAATTCAACCCTCTTTTGTGAGCCGTCTTAATATCAACCACCTTACCAGCTATAAAACTCAATCGACCATGCATGGGATTATTGATCACGGTTATTAGGTCACTACAAATGTCAAAGTGATCAAGCAGATCAGCCCTCACATAATTCGATACCGCTACTATCTTATTTGCTTTTTTATAGAAGTTTTTAATTAGCGACTTGAAAGCAATAGCTCTAAATCTAGATAAATTATCCAACTCTTTAGAAGTAGTATTAGCTTCACGAATTATTAGATAAAAATCTTTACGAAGGAAACATCCGAAACTTTTCAAAAGACACAGCAAGATATTCATATGGAACATGGATGTCACAACACGAGACCCTTTAACGACTCTTAAAATTTTGAGCGCGTGGAAAATAACGAATTTAAAGCTAACAATATTTAAGTCAATGATTTCAATACTTGAACTAAGATATTTTGAAGACGGACCCTCATTTCTGAACACAACGACTGATACATCATTTAAAGCTTGCTCCTGAAGAAAATTAGCAAGCAAAACCAAATTCTTTTCCGCGCCGCCACCAGCAAAATTTGGGAGAATAATATAAATTTTACTCATTTAAATTTACATTGTAGAGCTGATTGTATTTCTGTCTGACCGACATCCAGGTAAAGTTTTGCAAAAAACAGGAATATGCGTTTTCTCGTAATGAACGATTACCCATACCGCTTGAGAAAATAAAATCTTTGAAGTCATCGTATTTTTCATCGTTTTTATTAGAGAGTACGTAGCCAGCAGCATTCGACTCGATGACTCCCCCTACATTCGTTTCTCGAGTCACGATAAGCGGCAACCCAGAAGCTAACGCCTCAATTGCAACCATCGGGAGCCCCTCATATCGTGAAAACATCAGTAAATAATCAGAGCTTAAATAATAATTACCCAATTGACCTCTTTTAACGCTACCAACTATTTCTATTTTTTTTTCCAATTTATTTTTGGTGATAAGTTTTTGTAGCACCTCCTCATCATTTTTTGATCTATTAGGTCCAACGATTGAAACTGAAAAATCCTCGAAACCAGTCGACAGCAAATCTCCTAGAGAGTTGAGCATTAAATCAATGCCTTTATGCTCAATATCGATTCTTCCAACATATAAAAATTTGATGATTTTCCGTTTATGATATGTTTTTTGGGGCGGATACAGCTTGGTGTTAGTTTCAATGAAATTCGGTATTACAGATACTGACTTAATGTGTCTAGGAAGTACCGATCTGCTTTCTATTTCTTCCGCATCAGTTAAGGCGATGACCTGCAAATTATCGGGCAGAAGAAATTTACTTACCCACGTATAGATATTTTTTTTGATTGGCGACTTACTTAATGCTTGTTGCGAAAAATTGCCATGGGGTACTATAACTGACTTCTCACTGAACCTTGTTAGCATACAAAAATGAAGAAGTAATTTCGGATTCCAAAAAGTATGTAGATGCACAACGCCGTAAATTTTTCTATTTTTTCTAAATGCGATTTTTAGTATTAACGCTAGGATATTGACCCAATTTGCTTTAACGTGACTAATATTAAAATCACTATATGGAAAATAATTGGTGTCGCTAGCATTAGTTGAAACAACTTCGATTGTACAGATTTTTTGGCTTTTAAGGATAACATCCTTAACGACAGATACGATACCTGAAGCCTCACCAGTTATTGGCAATATATGTGAAATTTTAATCAAGTTATTACAGCCTTGCGAAGTAGTCTAAAATAATGAAAAGCACTATCAATGTTGATACAGCAAATTTGCTAGATCTAAGCCTAAATAGTGATACCAAACTACAGAATAACAATAATTCAGCAATACCAAACAAATTACCAATGCGATCAGACAATACTCTGATGTCCAAAAATAGGTAATAGAAGAACCAAGATAAAAGTACAACCTTAGCTATTAGTATGTGTACGTCTAAAGAATTGATCTTATTTGAAAATAGGACGTAATATGATATGAGTATAAAAACAAGCCGTCGAGCGGTATTCAATGAAATTAAATCTACAGTCTCAAACTCAGCACTGACATACCCTAAATATCGCAAATTTGAAACTCCGGACATCCACTCTAAAAGTGTAAAAACCGCCCCGCTGAATAGTATTGGCGTAATGACCAGTGCTAGGAATAATACCTTGCTTAACTTTATTTTATCAATTAATGGTATTGCAAATAACAATATCGCTGAAATGTGAATTTGCGAAAGCAATAACACTGCACTACACAAAAGTAAGTAATTCTTTTTTAACGTCAGGTATATAGTCAACCCTACACCCGGGTATATCAAAGCACTTCGTAGTTGATTCAGGCTAGCTTCGAAAAAATATTTAGGATAATACGCGGCAAAAAATACTGTCGTTCGGACATTTAGCAATCGCAATACGATGAACCAAACAGCAAATGATATAAACGTCGAAATAAAAAGAAACTGTTGAAAAGTTAAACCAAGCCAGTTTCCAAAATACATGAATAATCTGTACCCGAATTCTGGGCTCGGTAATTCTATTACTTGGCTGAAAGTTTCAATGTAAGCATAAAAACTTTGGTACTCATCAATGTCTACTCCATCTAATATAAATGAAGCGTTATATGACAGAATAAAGAGAATACCTATAGCAAAAGGGATGACAATATAAGCTCTCTTGACAAAAGCAGTCACGGCAGTAGCGCCAAGAAAGATTAAAAATATAACTAACGACAAATCGACATACGTCATCGACTTAGTTTCTTATCCAACTCTATAAAGTGATCTT
>Ga0228620_1000690_pt1 | contig 16585 bp, 15 predicted proteins | sample 23DmetaG_FD_186030 | JGI IMG/M metagenome (GOLD analysis project Ga0228620, IMG submission 186030) | Seawater microbial communities from Monterey Bay, California, United States - 23D | ecosystem: Environmental > Aquatic > Marine > Coastal | place: USA: California | collected 2016-10-06 | reverse complement strand
AAAAATATGATTCAGAAGAAACAAATCGATTATTATATGAAATCCCAATTAGATATCAACGTTATCCATTATTAGATTCTATTTATATTCCCGAAATTAATAAAAGATATATTAGATTCAAAAATATTTATAAATTATATAAACAATCAAGAGATAATCCAACAAATAATCCTAATTTAAATATTAAAAATTTTGATTATATGGATATTTATTTTGATACTTATAAAGGTAAAGGAGATAAAAAATATAAAACTGGAATTAAAAAAGTAACTTATGCAAGTAATACAAATGGTACAAAAGGAATTTTACCCCAAATTTTACAATTCTTATTATCTCAAAGAAAAGCAGTTAGGAAAAAAATTCCATTAGAACCAGATCCTTTTAAAAAAGATATATTAGAAGGTTATCAATTAGCATATAAATTATGTGCAAATTCTTTATATGGACAAACCGGTTCTTCTACTAGTGTAATTAGTGATATTGATTTAGCATCATCAACTACTGCAATTGGTAGGCAAATGTTAAGTTTATGTAAATCCTTTGGAGAACAATATTATAAAGCAAATGTAGTTTATGGGGATTCTGTTACAGGAGATGAACCTTTAATATTAAAAAATGAAAAAGGTTTAATTGAAATTAAAACAATTGAAACTTTATCAAATGAATGGGAAACATACGAAAATTTTAAACCTTTTGATACTATTTCATCTAATCGAAGAAATAAACAAAAAGCTTTTGTAAATTATAAAGTATTTGCAAATAATAAATGGAATCCTATAAAAAAAGTTATACGACACAAAACTAATAAAAAAATATTTAGAATTAATACTCATTGTGGTGTTGTTGATGTAACTGAAGATCATAGTTTATTAAATGAAAATGAAGAAATAATAAAACCGAATGATTGTATTATTAATGAAACAAAATTATTACAAAGTTTTCCAGAATTTACTAATACTAATATACCTTTAGATTTAACCGAAATTGTAAATATATTAGAACAATATGAAAAATATGAACGAAATATAGAAGAACAATTAGCATTTATATATGGTATATTTTATGGGGATGGCTCATGTGGAATATATAATTATACTTATGGGAAAAAATATTTATGGGCAATTAATAATCAAGATAGAAAATTATTACAAATGTGTAAAAAATATTTAATAAATATATTTCCAGAATCAAATTTTAAAATATCAGAAACTCTACATAGTTCAGGTGTTTTAAAATTAATTCCGACAGGGATAATTAAATATTTAGTGTATAAATTTAGAGAACTATTTTATGATAAAAATAAATATAAAATTATTCCAGATAGTATTATAAATGGAACTAAAAATATTAGAGAAAATTTCTTTCTAGGATATTATTTTACTGATGGTTATAAATGTTATAATAGTAAAAATAAAAATATTTGTTTTAGTAATAAAGGTAAAATAGGTTCTAGTCAATTATATTATATATGTAAATCTTTAGGATATAATTGTAGTTTATGTATTCGTAATGATAAACAAAATATTTATAAAATAACTTGTACTATTCACAAACAACAAAAAGAAACAAATATATTAAAAAAAATAGAATTATTAAGGGATTCTGAAAATGAATATGTATATGATTTAGAAACAGAATATGGTACTTTTAATGCTGGAATTGGTGAAATAACTGTAAAAAATACTGATTCTATATTTAATATATATCATGAAAGTGTATTTCAAAGTAAATATAATAATGAAAATAATTTATTAGCATTATTAAATGAACATTTAGATAAGCCAATTAATTTAGAAAATAATGATAAATTAACAAATGAAATTAGAGACTTAATAGAAAATATGAACCAAGTACCAGAAAAAATGATGTTAAAAATATCAATATTACGTTCTATAATTTTATCAAATGAAATTGCAACTTTATTAAGACCACCACATGATTTAGAATATGAAAAAACATTTGCTCCTTTTATTTTATTTAGTAAAAAAAGATATGTTGGTAATTTATATGAATTAGATCCTGGAAAAGGTAAGTTAAAATATATGGGTATTGTTTTAAAAAGAAGAGATAATGCAAATATTGTAAAAATGATTTACAAAGATATTATTGAAAAAATAATGTACGAAAATAATATTGAAGCATCAATTGAATATTTACAAGAATGTTTAAATAATCTTTTAGATGGGAAATATAAAATTGAAGATTTAACTATTACAAAAACTCTTCGAGGATTTTATAAAAATCGTTCAATGATTGCTCATGCTGTTTTAGCAGATCGAATTGGTAAACGTACCGGTGAAAAAGTTCCTTCAAATACAAGAATACCTTATGTTTATATTTGTGTTCCTGAAAAAAAAGGTGTAAATATATTACAAGGTAATCGTATTGAAACACCGGAACATATTCTTGAAAATAAATTAAAAATAGATTATGGTTATTATATAACAAATCAATTAATGAAACCAATTATTCAAATTTATGATTTAATTATGAAAGAACCAGATAAAATATTTGAAGATGCATTACGAAAAAGTAATAATCATAAAAATAATTTTAAAGAAATTTCAAATTGGTTTAAACCAATAAATAATACAACATTAAAAACAAAAATAAAAATAGAAAAAGGTTGTGTTTATGTAATTCAAAAAAGTAAATCAGTTCAACAAAAATGTAATAGAGATTGCGTTGCTAACAGCAATTTTTGTAAAAAACATATTAAAATGTAATTAATTTATTAATAAAAAAATTTTTTTTTAGTATTGTAATATATATATATATATATAAATACATTATGATAATTATTAATAATATAAAAAAAAAAGTAATAAAATTATATAATACATATATTCATACTCCCACAAATTTAATAATATTATTATGTGGGATTATTATATTTATAGTAGGGGTAATATTATTAATATTATATTTAACAGGAGATTTATTACCAGAATCATCAAAATCCGGGAAAGGACCAACACCAGGACCAGGACCAGGACCAACACCAACAATACCCCCAACACCACCATATTGTAAAAATAGTAAATATTTAAAATGCCCAAATCCTTCACAAGAATGGATAAATAATAATATAATGAAACCTGATTTTTCTGTTACAGATGATAAACCAGCATATTTTAAATTTAATACTGATAAACAACAATTATGTAAATATAATCCTAAAAATCAAGAATTACTATGCCAAAATGAAATATGTCCTTTTGGTATGTATTTTGATGGTGCTACACAAACATGTAAAAATAATCTATGTGAAGATAATAATAACAATTGTATTAGAGGAATAACAATTAATGAACAACCAATAATAAGCAAACCAGATAATTTACAATTAATATTAACCGATTATTCTTTAAGTAATGATGCACAAGTATCAAGTGACCCAAATGTTTATCAATTGTGGTTAAATGATATTATAACTAATTTTTGTAAACCAAAAAAAATAGATATTTTTTGTTTATATATAACTCAAAATTATACTTGGATGATAAATGATTTAAAAAACAAAGATAGTATAAATGGTATAGATTGGTTATATAATAATTTTATAACATTATGTGTTCAAAATAATATAATACCAGGAGTAACTGTTTATGCAAATTTTAATGATAGTAATTGGGAAACACCTAGTGATAATACATGGCCTACAATTGGAAGTTATATTGGAAAAATTAATAAATATGTTTATAATCAAAATGGTTCTCCCAGTAATTATATAGTTAATGGGAAAAGTATTATGTATTTAGTTTTTGATAAAGAAGCTTGTAATTGTGGAGATTTAGATTCTGTACGTACAGAATTTAAAAAAGGTTATACATCTATTACTAATCAACCATTACCAGATGATTTTAAAATTTTAGCTTCTGGGGGACCCGGAATAAATTTTAATAATAATAATAAAAATGATATAGGATTAGGAGAAATATATTGGAATGTAGGACAATCTTGGCCATGTGAAGGAAATCCTTCTCAATATATAAATTATGCACCTGTATGTAAAAAATTATCTTCTCATGTTGCATTTAAAAATAATCCAAATACATATATAGATTATTTAATACAATCAAGTAATAAATCGAATGGTAGAGACTATTTAAATCAAATTTATGAAAAACAATCATCTTTAACAGTTCCGTTATTTTCATTTGAATCATTATATTCTCAAATAAATGGACCAAATAACCAATATTGTTCCACTCTTGGATATTGGAATAATTCAACTACACAAAATAAACCTACAACAGGTGATAAAGCGTGTGGGACTTTTGATGGATTTAGTTATTGGGATTGGGACAAATTTGAACAATTTATGTATTTATACGTTAATAAATTTAGAAATGGAAATACAGAATTAATACCTTATGTTGGTTTATATGCAGCAGCATTTATACCTAAATTTTGGATGAATACTAATACATTTAAAAATCAAAATTATTATGCTAAACTACCATCACAATGGCCTTTAAATTGTAATTTAGAAAAAAATAAATGTAAAGATGAATGTACTGATATTGCAAATATATCTTGTAATAATGATCAAGATTGTAAAGAATATTGTCCAGAATTTACTGCTTCTTTTTGTGGAGATAATAAAATGTGTAGAATAAAAAAAACATAATTATAATTATAATTATAATTTAAATTATAATTTTATTTTTAATTTTAATTTTAAATATGTTCTAATGCATTTAGTATATCATTTAAAATATAATTTTTATCTTCAATTCCAACAGATAATCTAAGTAAATTATCAGTAATTCCAATATTATTTTTTTCATCAATTGAAACACTTGCATGTGTCATCGACGCAGGATGACATATTAATGTTTCAATACCTCCTAGAGATTCAGCCAATGGAATATTTTCTAATTTTTCAAAAAATTCATTTAATTGATTAGGTGAACATGTAATATAAAATGATATCATTGCACCATAACCTTTCATATGACAAGGAATATTTTGTTTATCTAAACCCGGGTATAATACTTTACAAATTTTTGGATGTTTATTTAATTCTTTTGCAATATATATTGCGTTGCGTTGATGTTTTTCCATACGTATTTTTAAAGTTTTAATACTTCTATTTACTATATAACAATCATACGGACTTGGTATAACACCTAATGAATTTTGTAAATATTTTAATTTATCATATAATTCTGTATTATTAATCATTAACCCTCCCATAATTATATCTGAATGTCCATTAATATATTTACTAATTGAATGTAATACAATATCTGCATTATAATCTAAGGGGTTTTGAAATACCGGGGTCATAAAAGTATTATCTACAACTAATAATTTATTATGTTTTTTACATAAATTACCTAAATTTTTAAACGGTATAATTTCTAATAAAGGATTAGTAGGTGTTTCAATCCAAACTATTTTAATATTAGAATTATTAAATATATTTTCTATCTGACCTAAATTATAATCTTTAAAATTTATATAATTTACTTTATTTTGTAATATATTATTAAAATATCTTTTTGTTCCTCCATATAAATCATGACATGCTAATATTTCTTCATTTGATTTTAATAAATGAGAAACACAGATTGTAGCACCTAATCCAGATGAAAATGCTAATCCATATTGAGCATTTTCTAATAATGCTAAATTATCTTCTAATAATTTACGTGTAGGATTATTTGCTCTTGAATATGTAAAATCATCATTATTATTTATTTTATCTAATTTAAATGTACTCGATAATATAATTGGTTGAATCACTGGATTACTATTATATTTATTTAATAAATCATTTGAAATTATTTTACTATATTTGTTATTACTATTACTACAATTAATATTACATTTTCGACTACATAATATATTTTTATTAATAATATTTTTTTTATTAATAAATGATTGATTTATAAAAAAAGTAGATTTTTTAAATAAATTATACATAATAAATATAATACTTAATTTATTTTTAATACTAAATTATAATTTTATTTTTAAATTTTTTATTTATTATCTTTTACTATTTACTTTTTGTTTATTTTGTTTATTGTTTGTTCGATTATTTCCACCCCCTTCTTTTTTATTTGAACTTTTTTTGGAACTTTTATTTGAACTTTTTTTGGAACTTTTTTTTGAACTTTGTTCAGTTGAATTTGTTTTTAATTTAATAGCAGTACCGGTAGCATTACATACTATCATACCATTATCACCACTACCACTTCCAATTTCTGTAATTATTATTTTAACACCAATAATTTGTTCGGCATTAATTTTTAATCCATTTGATATCATATCATATATAGCTTCTTGTTGTGTTTCTTCAAATTTTTGTTTCATACCTGTCCAATCTTTTTTTGATGTACCAAATATTGAGGCTACATCTGAAAGTACATTCCGTAATGTACTTATAGCTTTAACTTGCATACCCGAAACCATACCTATAATTTCATATTTATTTGTATCTATTATTTCAGTTGTAAATAATTTTATTTCTCGATTTTCAGTAAATAAAGACATTAATATATAATATATTATATATTTATATGATTTATATGATTTATATGATTTAAATATTAAAATATAAAATATAATATATGGGAGGTTTTTTAGGAAAATCAAAATTAGAATTAGAATTAGAAGAATATAAAAAAGATAATTTAAATTTAATTAAACAAAATAATTATATTAAAAATGATTATGATAATTATAAATATGAATTTAAAAAATTAGAAGAAGAATTAAATAATAATATAAAAAATATAGAATATTATGAATTAAATGAAACTAAATTAAATAATATAATTGATAACAATGAAAATAATACTAATATATTAAATAATAAAATTATACTTTTAGAAACACAAATAAATAATATTATAAATGATAATAAAAAATTACAAATTGATTTATCTGATTCTGATAAAATAAATTTAAGTTTAGAAGAAATTAATAATAATAATAATAATAAATTATCTACATTAGAAAAAGATAAAAATAATATTTTAAATGAAAAAACTATTTTAGAAACACAAAATTCTACTTTAGAAACTGAAAATAAAAAATTATTAGTTATAATTAATAATTATACTAATCGTATTGATTTATTAGATGCGGAATTAGAAAATAAAGAAAATGAATTAGATACACAAAAAGATGATTTATTAGAATATATAAAAAAATATATGAATAAAAATAAAGATGAATATATTACTAAATATTCAGAATATAAAATTGATGAAATATTAGATATTATTTTATATAATCTATATGAACAAATAGTATTATTTAAAAAAACATAAAAAAATAAAAAATAAAATAAAAACATAAAAAAAAATAAAATAAAAACATAAAAAAAAATAAAATAAAAAATAAAATTGTATATTATAATTTAATACAACAACATATATTTTCATCTTCCTCTTCTTCTTCTTCATGCTTATTTGTATTTTGATTATTTTTTATAAAAATATTATTATTATCTGAAATTTTATTTGCTTCATTATTAATATTAGATGATTTTTTTTTTGTATCTTCTAATAAATCAATTAAAAATTTTTCGGTATTAATAATATGTTCTTCAATGTCTTTAATAATATTATTTAATTTAAATCCTTTATTATTATATTTATCAATATTTGATAGTGTTTCATTTAAATTATCTAAATCGTTTAATAAAATAACTGCTGATTTGTTTATTGTAGATAAATTATTTTCTAATTTATCTACATATTTTGTATCCATATAAACTATTATACTTAATATATATAATATTTTAATATATAATTTGTTAATATATTATATAAATATATGATTTTTACATTATTACAATATAGTTATTATTTTAATTATTCTCTTTATTTTTTAATTTCATATTATACAATTGGTGGAATTAATATGGGATATGATATATATAATAAATATAATACAACAAAAGAAATTATTGTATTTATGACACATTTAAATCGTATTGATGATATAGAATGGATTATAATTGATTAATTGATATTATATTATATTTTTATTATATTTTATTTAAAATATAAAATATATAATATAATTATATTTATTGATTATTAATTATGTCAATGAATAAAAATTATGAAAATAAAAATTATAGTCAGTCAAATTATCGTAGATCAAATTATGAACGTTCAAATTATAATAATAATAACAATTTTAAGAATGAAACAAATGAAATAGATGAAATAGATGAATTAATACCAACTGATAATGTTCAATTATATGATAGTTTTGAAAATATGGATTTACAAGAATCATTATTAAAAGGAATATATTCATATGGATATGAAAAACCATCTATAATTCAACAACAAGCAATACAAGTAATTAATTCTGGAAAAGATATTATTGGTCAAGCACAATCTGGTACTGGTAAAACTGGTACATTTTCAATTGGAACATTAAATAATATTAATACTTCTTTAAATAGATGTCAAGCATTATTCTTATCACCAACAAGAGAATTAGCAATACAAACAAATAATGTAGTGGGTAATTTAGGATATTATATGAATTTAAAAACTCATTTATGTATTGGTGGTACTGCAATTAATAATGATATTGAAAGTATAAAAGAAGGAGTACATATTATTATTGGAACACCTGGGAGAATTTTAGATATGATTTATCGAAAAATTATTAATATAAAACATATTAAAATTTTTATTTTAGATGAGGCTGATGAAATATTATCACGAGGTTTTATTAATCAAATATATGATATATTTATTAGTTTACCAAAAAATATTCAAATTGGAATATTTTCAGCTACAATGTCAAATGATATTATAGAAATAACTAATAAATTTATGAAAGACCCCGTTAAAATATTACTTGAAAATAAAGAAGTTACGTTGGAAGGGATTAGGCAATTTTATATTGATGTTGAAAATAATTATAAATTTGATATATTATATGATTTATATTCTATTATTTCAGTAACCCAAACAATTATTTATTGTAATTCTCGTAATATGGTAAATAATTTACAAGATAAATTTAAACAAAATAATTTTCCAGTTATTAGTATTCATAGTGATATGAATATACAAGAAAGAAAACAAATATTAAATGAATTTAAAAATGGTAAATATAGAATTTTAATTACAACTGATTTATTAGCTCGTGGAATTGATATACAACAAGTATCTTTAATTATTAATTATGATATTCCAAAAGATAAAGAAAATTATATTCACCGTATTGGACGTAGTGGTCGTTTTGGACGTAAAGGATTAGCAATTAATTTTGTATCTAAAAATGATAAATATATGACTCAAAAAATACAAGAACATTATAAAACAGTTATGGATGAATTACCAGCAAATTTCGATGAATTATTATAAATTTATTTATAAATTTATTATAAATTTATTTATAAATTTATTATAAATTTATTTATAAATTATTATAAATTATTATTAGTATAATTAAAGGTGCTAAATGACCAATAAAAACTAAACTAGCACTAATATCTTTTATATTCTTTATTTGTAATGAATATTTTAAATACATAAAATCACATATATTTTCTATAATTGTATTAATTATTTCATAAGAAATACTAATAAAAATAAAAATAAATATTATATACCAATTATTAGGTAAATTATTTTTATACAAATATATTAAAAATAAAATTAATAAAATACAAGAATTATATATAATTACTTTTTGCATATCGGAATCAATAATCAATAATGATAATCCTCTAAATGCATTTTTTATTTTATAAATTATTTTAGACGACTTAAAAGAACTCATATTATTTATATTATAATTATAAAAATAATTTAAAAATATTTTATATAATTATTAATACAAAAATTATATAAAATATTTTTAAATTATTTCTATGGAAAAAAATGATAATAGTAATTTAATAATAATATATTTTTGTTTAATAGTATTATTTGAATTAATAATATACTATTGTATAATATGTTATAATAAATTCACATTCACATTACATAATAATATTAGAAATTCTGTTAATGATATTATAAATACTAATGAGACTACAACAAATTCTATAAATAATAAATAATAAATAATAAATAATGTTTTTCATTACAAATAAAATTGATTTTTTTTTTATGTATTCATTAATCATGGAATCTTTGCTACGACAGATATTTGAACAATTTGATTTAAGAGACCCATCGAACCATATTAAAGCTATAATTCAAACATATTGTAGTCCAATAAATGTAGTTGCATTCTTTACAATTGAAAATGGGTGCAAAGGAACAGTACATGCAAGTTTCACAAACATTTCATCTCAATACGATGAGAATGAAGAGAATAAAGAGAATAAGGGAAGGGTTGTTCTCCAAGTATTTCGAGTATCAATTTTTCAAACAATATATATTCAACCTAAGTGGAATGTAGATGAAACATGTTGTAGCGATAGATGGTATATACCAACAATATATACTAGTCTAAATGATTGTAGTCATCCAGGTGTGTCAAATTGTGGTGAAATAACATCATATAATTATAGTGAATTGAACGAACAATTACAAAAATCGACCACATCATCAATGGAATTATATATAGTAGTATAATAAATTTATATACGTTATTTTTTTTTTAAATCATCATATGAATTTAAACGTAATAAATTTTCCATTTTATTAGTTATATTTTTAAATGTATTAAAAATAGGTAAATTATTTAAATATTCATTATTGCAATTTTTTAATATTAAAATTATAATTAATATAAATATTTCTATTATCAATATAAAAACCCATATATCTGTATAATAGAAATAATTAGAATAAGTTAAATTATATAAATAATATATAGTACATAATATACATATTAAATAAATAATAATAATTATATATAATATATGTTTTGGTATTTTATTAATTAATTCATTGATGTAAGAGGGATATAAATTTATATTACATTTTTGTAAACTAAATATAATAATTATATAAAATAAAATAAATATAATTGATATTAAACTAATAAAAATCCATTTACTTATTTCATTTTTATTTTTAAAATAAAAATTAAAATATATATATAATCCATAAAATATTATAGTAAAAATAAATATTATTAATACTTTATATACTATATTTAAATCAAATATATATTTTTTTATTGTATTTCCAATAAAAACTATTAATACACAATAACATATCAAACCTATTATAAACATAATTATATTATATATATATATATATATATTAGATTAGATAATTATAATATTATATATAAAAAAATGTATTTTTATAATTGATTACCAGCTATATTTGCAAAAAAGGTATCAATATGAGATAAAAATTGAGGACAAACATCAGATACACGTTTTGTTGCTAAATCTTGCATTGCTGTTATTTTTTTTTCTGTTTCTTTAACATTTATTTTACCAATTCTTTCAATATCTTTATCAGATGCAATATCGATTAATGCCCACCAAAATCCTGCAGCATAATTTGCATGTAATAAAGAAACTATTGGACTTTTATCTTGACTACTCGCTAATGCCCATCGATATGTTTGTCTTAATAATTTTATAATTGATTTATCATGTTGGTTTTGAAAATTATTATTTTTATTTAAAAAATAATTTATACATAAACCAATTATTATTCCTATAATAATATATGTAATATTCATATAATATATATATATATATATTATAATTAATTTAATAATATTTTTACATAAAAAAAAAATTGATTTTTTTTTTATAATCATACAAATCATGATTAAACAAATATTTTTAAAACACCAGTTTGATGATGCTGCCGGACATATTGAAGATTTAATTCGGGAAAAATTAAAAAAAAACATAATTATAAATAATTTTTATATACTAAATCACATATACTATATATAATAAATCACATATACTATATATTATAAATCACATATACTATATATAATAAATCACATATACTATATATTATAAATCACATATACTATATATTATAAAATTTCACTTTGTTTATTTTTTTTTGTATTATATTTTTTTCGTGGTCTATTTTTAATAATATAACATGCTAATTCATAATTAATATCTTCAATATTATATTTTTCCGGAATACTATAATTTTGTTTATTTGTTTTTAAATAATATCCATGAGGCCCATTATATATTGAAATTTGGTCATTAATTTTGCGTATTAAACCATTTGTACCAGTTGTTTCAATTACTTCTTTAACTATATCAATTGTTACTGAATCTATATCTTCTATATTTTTTAATGAATAATTTTTATCATCATATTTAGCGTAATATCCATATTTACCATCATGAATTATAATTTCTTTATCATTTAATAAACCTAATACTTTAGGGAATTCTAATAATTTTACAGCTTCATCTAATGTAATTGAATTAATATCTGTTAATATTTTTGCATATTTTGGAGTTTTATTTTTGCCTTGTAATTCAGAAACAATAGGACCATATTTACCAATATAGGCATATATTTCATTACCATTTATAGGATGATTTCCTACAAAATTTTTAACAACAGTGTTTTTAACTATATTACTTTCTTTAATTATATGTATACTATCTTCAATTGTTTTATAATGTTTATGGGCTAATTCTTTCCATTCAATATTTCCATTTTCAATATCTTCAATTTCACATTCCATTAATTTAGTTCTTTCATAATTAATTACATTATTAAAATAATCAATTAAATATTTATTTACATCAATACCTAATTGAGTACTTTGAATTTTTTTCTTTTCATTTCCGTATTTAATTGTTTCAGTACTTTCTGTAATTTCATTATCACGATATAAAATTTTAATAACTTCTTTATTAATTCCAGAAATATCTTTAATATCTGCATATTTTTTTTCAATTAAATGAGAAACCATTGTAGCATATGTACTAGGACGCCCATAACCTTCTGTTGATAATTTTTTAATTAATGTTCCTTCTGTATATCTTGGAGGAGCAGATTTATATTTTTCAATACTAAATAAATCATTTAATATAAATATATTACCAATTTGTAAATTTTCAAAATTTATTTCAACATCATTTAATTCTTCTGATGAATTTTCATCATTTAAATCGTCATCATCTTTTTTATTTGGGTCTATAAATTTTTGATATACTTTTCTAAAACCATCAAATAAACATTTATTATTTTTTGATATAAAATTATATTTTTTACATTTTTGTATTTGAAAAATACATTTTGTTTCTTCATATTCATAACTACTCATTTGACTTGCAACAGTACGTTTAAATATTAAATCATAAATTTTTCTCTGAAGTGGATTTAATATTTTTGATTGGTCAAAATTTAAATTTGTAGGTCTTATTGCTTCATGTGCTTCTTCTGTTTTTGCATTTGATTTTGTAGAATATATATGTTTTTTATAATATTTATTACCATATTTTTTTTCTATATATTTTTTTGCATTATTCATAAATTCATTAGACAAATTTGTTGAATCAGTTCTCATATATGTAATATAACCATCTTCATATAATTTTTGAGCATTTAACATAGTTGTTTTTGCATTTAATCCAAATCTTAAATTAATATCCTGTTGTAATGTAGATGTGATAAATGGAGGTTTTGGATTTGTTTTTTTATTTTCAGTTTCTAAATTGGAAATAATAAATTTATTTTTAATACCTTTATTTATTATTTTTAAAATTTCATTTTTATTAGTAATAATTTCAAATAATTTTGTATTAATAATATTATTCGTTGAATTTTCAAATAATAATTTTGCTTTTACTAAAAAATTAATGGATGGTGAAAAATTTTTAATTTGTTCTTCTTTATCAACTACTAAACGATTTGCAATTGATTGAACACGACCAGCAGAAATAGTTTCTCCTTTTTTATATGAACTATTAAAATATCTTTGTAAATAAGGAGATACTTTATAACCAGTTAATCTATCTTCAACACGTCTACATATTTGACTATGTACTTTATTCATATTAATTGTAGTTGGATTTTGAAATGCATCTATAATTGCTTTTTTTGTAATTTCTGTAAAAATAACTCTTAAAGGATTTTGTAATTTTAATATATTTGAAATGTGCCATCCAATTGCTTCTCCTTCTGTATCTTTATCAGTTGCTATAATTACAGTTTTATTTTTTGCTAATAATTTTAAATCTTTTACTATTTTATTTTTAGTTTTTATAATACTAAATTTAGGTGTCATTGTATCTGTATTTATTGATAATTGTTTTGGATCTAAATCTACAATACATCCATTTGATGCAACTACATTATATTCTTTTCCTAAAAATTGTTGAATTTTTTTAGTTTTTGCAGGAGATTCTACAATAACTAAATATTTATTCATTTGTAATATAAATTACTATAGTTATATATAGTAATTCAATTTTATATAAAAAAAATATAAATATTAATATATAATTCCAATATTTTTATAATATAAAGATTTATCAGTATTATAATAGTTAAATATTGTATATAATTTATATATATATTGTTTGTATTCCGGAATATGTTTAATTAGTTCTAAAATTATTAATTTTATATTATAATTAGAACAATTTAATCCTTGTTGTAACATTTTTATTAAATAATAATTATCTTCTAAAATTTCAGTATTTCTATTACATATTATAAAAGAATATCCTGATTTAATTACAGAATTTTTATATATTAAATTATCATCTATTAAAAATATATTTTTTTTTTGTAATTTATCATTATATAGTCTAAAATGATTATAATATCTGTCTAATAAAATTACTTTATTATTATTTATATTTTCTGGATAAATATCATAAGATATTTGATTGCTTAATTTTTCTACTAAAATATTTCGATTTTCTCCAAAAGCTTTATTTAATATATCATACATTTGATTACGAAATATAATACCTTCTTTATTCATTGTAATTCTTTGTGAACCATTAACTATATATACATTATTAATATGTAAAATATATAATACAAAAACTAATATTTTATAGTTTGTAATATACATTTCTAACATATCTTCTTCATTACCAAAAGTATTATTTAATATATTATTTTTTATAATTTGTTCTACAATAGGTCCATCAAAATCTAATACAAATATTTTTTGATTTTCATTAACATTTATTTTTTTTTTTATAGGAGTACTAAATAATTCATGAATAAAATTTATAAAAATTATATCATTTGTAATATACTTATTTATAAAATTAGAATTAGAAGTATTAATATTAATATTATTTATATTAATATCATCTTTATAATTACATAATATAGAACCCATTTGTTAATATTAATTACTAATATTAATTACTAATATTAATTACTAATATTAATTACTAATTACTAATATTAATTACTAATATTAATTACTAATATTAATTACTAATTACTAATATTAATTATAATTAATTACTAATATTAATTACTAATTACTAATATTAATTATAATTAATTACTAATTACTACTATTAATTTTATATAATATAAATTTTAATACTAAAATTATAAAATAATTTATTAAGATAAAAAAAATTAGATGTTTAAAAATATTCATACTTCTAGTGGTTGTACTTTTAATAATAATTTGTTTTGTAGTATTTGTATATCTGATAATAATTTTTTCTTCAGATTTCTTACTTTTTTCAAAATATTTCGTAATTCATGAATTTTAGTACAATCAGGTCGTATAGAAGAATACGACTTAAAATGTGGATGTTCAATCACTTTTTTTTGTTCTTCTTTTATTGAATTTATTAATTCAGAAATTACTTTTGTAATATTTTGTGTAATATTTTCAATTAGTTTTTGTTGGTGGTATTCACTCATTTTTTAATTTAAAAATATAATAAAAAATCAATTTTATTTTATTTTATATAATATAATATCTAAAAAAAGATAATAAATATAATATTTTAATTAATAATTTTATGTAATATAAATTTTAATACTGGAACAGTCATAGAATTACCAAATGCTTGTATTTGATCTATTTTTCCAAATGAACTGAGGTCTAAATTATCTAAACCTTGTAATTTTTTTAATTCTGATAAATTTAAATATCTTTTTAATTTTGTTATATAATACATTTGACAAGATGTTAATAATGTAGGTGATAAATTTTTACGAGCGGTTGCAAAATTAACACAACTTGTATTTAAATTAATTATCCAATAATCATTACTATCTGCAATATTATGTTTTTTTATTACTTCATTTAATAAATTTTTTTTAATTGTTGATAATGAAGAAATACTTGTATCTTGAAAATTAATAATATCTTTAATATGTGATATACTATTATTAAATGAAAAATCATAATTTTGTTTTGCAACTGAATTATGAATACCAATTATATATATTCTAGTACGATCTTGGGGAGTAAAATATTTACTATTAATTTGTTCATAATACATATTATAGTCACCTAACGATTCTAAATATTGTTTTATTAATTTAAATGTTTCTCCTTTTTGATGTGTTAATATACCTTTAACATTTTCTAAAATAAAATATTTAGGGCGAACATTTTTAATAGTATTAAAACAATGAAAAAATAAAGAACCTCGAACACTTTTAAAACCTTCCCGATATCTACTTGCTGATGAAAA
>Ga0228620_1000681_pt1 | contig 16717 bp, 24 predicted proteins | sample 23DmetaG_FD_186030 | JGI IMG/M metagenome (GOLD analysis project Ga0228620, IMG submission 186030) | Seawater microbial communities from Monterey Bay, California, United States - 23D | ecosystem: Environmental > Aquatic > Marine > Coastal | place: USA: California | collected 2016-10-06 | reverse complement strand
AGTTTGGACCTGGTGGTGAAAGTGGAGGTTCATTACCAGTAACATTATCTAATTTTGAGGCTATCATTGGTAATGGTGTAGTAGAATTAGAATGGACAACACAAAGTGAGATAGATAATGATTACTTTTCAGTTGAAAGAACATCAGATGTAACAAACTATGAAGATGTGGTAAGTGTAGAAGGTGCAGGTAATTCTATCGTTAGAATAGATTATTCAGCAACTGATGAAGAACCATTAGAAGGAACTTCATACTACAGACTAAAACAAGTAGATTACGATGGGACAACAAGTTATAGTGATTTAGTTAGTGTTTACAATAGTCAATCCAAATTATCAGAGTTTACTACATTCTATGATGGTAATGTTGTCAACATCAAATACTATTTAGATATCGCAGAGATATACTCTATCAGACTATATGATGTATCAGGTAAATTAGTATACAATGGTTTATTAAATGGATATGTAGGAAACAACAATGACATCATACCAACAAGTGATGGACTTATGGAAGGGATTTACTTCATCAACATAACAAATGGTAATGAAGTATTCACTAAAAATATTATTATTCAATAGTATTGTTATAGTCAATTATATTTCTTATCTTTAATTATCGAATAACAAAACATAAAATATATTATTATGATAGAGAGTATCAAATCTAAGACGTTAAGCGTCGTTAAATACATTCAACAAAATTATATGGGAGTGCAATCAACAGTATTTTGGGTTGTGGCGATAATGAATATTGCGTCAGAAAGATTTTGGTTTTTCGCAGTTCCTGCCACTATATTCGCTGGAATGCAAACAATTATTGATTTACTAAAAAACAAATAACATTATGAAAAAGATAGGTATATTATTAGTTTTATTATTTCTTACTTTAATTTTGATTGGGCAATCAGCACAATTAAATTATAATAAAGTTGAGGTAATAAATGGTGGAGACACAATATTATTGGATAATGAAGGTTTAATTACTTTCACTAAAGGGACACTTATTATGCAAAACACAGATAAAAGGATAAATACATTTTTGGTTCCGGGTTCTGAGTTTGATAAGTTGGGTGTTGCAGTATTTAATGATACAGAAAAAATGATTTATGAAGATAGTATTAGTAAAACAATAGTATACTCATCTATAAACCACTCAGCAGAGATAGGTGTAAAGATATCCAAAACAATTAAGGACAGCTTAATTATTATGAAAAAGAATATGGATATGATTATTTTCACAAAATAATATATGGCAGAATCAATCACATTGAAGGATGCTCATGATTATATGTTAAATGAGTTAGGTATGGATATGGGATTGGTTATCGATATTATAATAGATGATAGATTAAAAATATTACCAGAACAATCTTGTGGTAAGGTTTGTGTTCATAAAGACAATTTAGAAGAAATTATTAAAATAAAAAAAGATGGGTAAAGATAATATTATGAATCCAGAAAGTCATATGATGACTTACGGATACAAACCAGAATTAAGTGAAGGTGCAGTTAAGCCACCAATTTTCCAAACATCAACATTTGCTTTTAAGTCAGCAGAAGAAGGTAAGGCTTTCTTTGAGATTGCTTATGGTATAAGAGATAAGAATGAAGGAGAAGAGTTAGGTTTAATCTATAGTAGAATAAATAACCCTAACTTAGAGATATTAGAAGATAGGTTGAAGTTATGGGATGCTGCTGATGATGCTGCGGTATTTGAGAGTGGTATGGCAGCCATTTCAACAACTCTATTGGAGTATCTAAAGCCAGGTGATACAATTGTATATAGTAACCCAACTTATGGCGGGACAGACCATTTTATAAATCATTATCTACCATCTGTAGGTGTGAATAGTATTCCTGTATTACCAAAAGATACAATGAGTGATATCTTAAATAAGATTAGTGATTCTGGTTATGATAAATCTACAATTAAGATGTTTTACATTGAGACACCATCTAATCCAACTAATGACTTATTTGATATTAAAGGATTTGCTGAGTTAAGAAATTCATTTAATGAAATGTATGGTAGTAATCCTAAGTTAGTTGTGGATAATACCTATATGGGTCCTGTGTGGCAACATCCACTAAGATTAGGTGCTGACTTAACGGTTTATTCTGCTACCAAATACATTGGAGGACATTCTGATTTAATTGCTGGTGTTGTTATGGGTAAAGAAGAGGATATGATTAGGGTTAAGACACTCAGAACATTCTTAGGTAATATGGTTAGTCCACATACTGCTTGGTTGATGTTAAGGTCTTTAGAAACTCTTAAACTGAGAATGGATAAACAACAAGACAATGCTGTTAAAGTTGCACAATTTTTAAGATACCATCCAAAGGTTGAAAAGGTTCATTACTTAGGAGAGTATGGTGATGAGAGAAACATTGAAATATGGAAAGAACAATGTGGTGGAACTGGGGCAATGATTTCATTTGAGATTGTTGGTGGAGAAAAAGAAGCATTTACTTTACTAAATAATTTGAAACTAATTAAATTAGCTGTAAGTTTGGGAAGTACTGAAAGTTTAGTACAACATCCAGCTACAATGACACATATTGGTGTTGATGAGGAAATGAAGGAAGTTTTAGGTATCAATGAGAAGTTAGTAAGATTATCAGTTGGGGTAGAGAATCATGAAGATTTGATTGCAGATATCGCACATTCACTATCATTGATATAGTTATTATAGTAAGTAAAAAATGTTATAGTTATGGAAGATGGTAATATCACACAGGAAGTTAAGAATGAAGAAAAACATTTAACCTCAGAACAAAAGGAAAAAGTTTATCCAACCATTAAGGAAAAATTTTTAAGTAAAAAAATAAGTGATATGTTATTAGACGATGATGCAGACAGATACTAATGATATATTTAATGATGGTATATTAGGGAATAATATTGGAGATTTAGCTTTCAATGTATTACTAATTGCTAAAGAGATTGGTGTCGAACATACTAAATGTGTTAAATTATTTATAGAAATAATAACTAATGAGATTTCATTTGACATTGGTAGAGTAAGTAAAGAAGAAATTAAAGAAAATATAAAGGGATTGGTATTACAAGAACTCTCAATTGATGAGTATATAGGTTTTATCAACTACAAAAACTACTAAATACATAACCCTCACATATCTGTGGGGGTTTTTTATTTTTTTTTATCGCAAAATATTGTAATTTTTAGTTATAATGTGTATATTACATATTATAAAACAACTAAAAACAGATTTACAATGCACTTTCTAATAGGTTTCATATTATTAACACTCTTATTTTACTTTGCATTTACACAATCTTGGAGGGAAGAAGATGAAGATTAGAAATTATATATTATTAGTGATGGTAACCCTATCTATTTTTTCATGTACAAAAGATGAAGATTTTTATAGGCCACCTTATGATTATAGAGATACTGTTTATATATATGAAACGGTAGATGAGGAAGAGGAATGGGTTAGTGATAGTCATGGTGTTGATTACATAAATGGTGATATCACAAACGAAGGTGATGTCATAGAAGAAGATGAGGTAGATTTCTTACCTAAAATAATTAATAAGGACTGGGTATTAACAAAAGGTAGAGTTTATGTTGAGAATTTAGACTTAAACACTAAAAAATATTATGATTACTTTAATAATAATAGAACCACAGCGTCTATGAGTTTATTCGATCCAACAGAGGTTGAGGTTTTTGATGGTATAACTTTAAGAGAAACAACATGGAATTTTAATGATGGTGATATATTCACTATTGATGGTGATTATAATTATTATATGCAAACCCACTATAACCCATATGGGCAACTTATATTTAGACCTTATGGATTTAACGGTGGTACTGCAAGACCCATAGTTGTTCAATATGCAACTAACGAAATGATGAAAGTAATTACTAGGGAAAGTTACAATAGTGATAATATATATAATTATAAATATTTTTCTGAATTAACATTTAAGAAAAGAGGTACTGGTTATGCTTACGATGAAGATGTTATTGAGGGGTATACTTATAGTGGTTTGTGGCAATATGATTACTCCGTATCTTCTAACAATTCAGAAGTAATTTTGGCTGGAACTGAATGGTTATTAACTAGATATAACGTTGGTGTAGAGGCTTATTACCCATATGATACAATACACTTCACCTCAAGTAACACATATAGATTAAATGATGATTTAACAGAGAGAAGATATACTTACTATAATGTAACAAATACAAATATGTCATCATTATCATTCTATGGGTTAACAACATTAGGTGGTGACTATAGTGGAGAGGTTCTAACACAAGGTTTGGTTGATGGTGAAATAAATAATACTGACTTTACCGATATATGGAATGGAGAAAATCAGTATAGTGTTTGGATTAAAAGAATTGATTAGAAAAACTTTATAAATTATAAATATTTAATTACCTTTATAAAAAATAGATAACATGAGACAAGATAAAGAAAAAAATATGGTAGTAATTTCTTACATAATGTCATCTGAAGATGGTAGGTTAAAGAAAGTAAAAAAAAGATTATCTGCTAAAGATCAAGTAGAGCAGATAGTATCAAAAAGGGTAGTTAAATCATTGGCTAACTTTTGTGCAAAAAGAATTGAGAAATATCCAAACTAATAAAAAAAATAAAAAATAGGTAAAATGAAATCAGTTATATTTTTCTTAGATTCCCCAACACATTTGAGGAATGAGTTTAAAACTCAAATGATTATAGAGAATAACTTTCAATTAGAAGAAGGTGAAGCGAATGTTCAGATATTCTCTGATGGTGAAATCTCTGTAGATTATGAAACATCAGTAAGAGGAAAGAGAGTTTATATAGTTTCTTCACCAGATAATTGTCAAAGGTTGATGAAGTTAAACATTGCAATAGATGCCGCTAAGAGAGCATCTGCATTAGAAATAATTCCAATCATACCTTACTTCCCTTATTCTAGACAAGATAAGAAAGATCAAACAAGAGGTGCAATTGGTGCAAAGATTGTCGCTGAGATGTTGGAGAATAGAGGATCGACATCAATCATTACATTTGATTTACATGCAGAGCAGATACAAGGTTTCTTTAACATTCCTGTACTTCATATGGAAGGTAAATTTTTGTTTGATAAGAAGATAAATGATATATATAAAGAGACAGATGGTAACATCGTTTTATGTTCACCAGATGCAGGTGGTGCAAAGAGAATGAAAGGTATAAGAGATTGGATTAATAAAAAGTATGATGTTGATTTACCAATGATTCTAATTGATAAGACAAGATCAAAAGCCAATAAGGTTGATGATATGGTTGTAATTGGTGAAGTGGAAGGAAAGGATGTTATTATCATAGATGATATGGCTGACACTTGTGGGACATTGGTTAAGGCATCAACAACACTACTTGAAAAAGGTGCTAAGTCAGTTAGATGTATGGTTACACATGGTGTATTGAGTGAACCTGCAATAGAAAGGTTACATAATGCAATCTACTATCAAAAAACAATTGTTGAGTTTATTTGTTCAGATACATTACCTTTGGGTGAAAAGAAAGTGAGTAATGTTTATACCAATGAACTTATAAATGGATATAATATATCAACAGTGGTTTCTACAGCACCACAAATAATAAAGGCGATGAAAGCAATACAAGAAGGTGTTAGTGTTCAGAACCTAAAGACTAAAAAGTAATTATGAAAAAAAGTTACAATTTTACAATTCAAGAAATTAAAGAATTGTGTGTTAGATCATTTATCAGAGGAAGTTATTTTGATCAAAAATTAGAAGCTAAATCAGATAAAAAACCAGTATCATTTAATGCTTGGTTAGATGAAGAAATCACCAAAATACTTAGCGAAAAAGAAGGTGTTGGTGATGATATAGATTTAGAGACTGAATTGGATAGAGTATTGAATGGTGAACCTAAGAAAAAGTTTTTTGATTTTTTTAAGTGGTTTAAGTAGTAAATACGGAAATATATTAGTATATTGCATTCATTATTGAATGTTAAATTAAAGTTTTATGAGATATTTTATATTATTTATTATGGTTTTTTTATTACTTAGTTGTGGTAAAGAAAGTTTTAGAGACTACAAATACATTTATTGTTGTAAAGAAAACTCTGATGATAAGTATTGGGGTTGTCACAATATAACTGTTGATAATATGTTGGGTTATAGTGATAGTATTGAATTACATAATTACTTAGATAAAAAAGCAAAAGAAAGATTAAGTGACACATCCAACTTTGTTAGTAGATTATCATTTATAGATGATGAGCATAGTTGGAAAAGTCCTAAATATAGAATTAAAGATTAAAGAATTGTATAACCAAAAAAGAATATAAATAGAAATGAAAGGAGCAGAGTTTTTAACCAAAAATGTAGATTGTAAAGACATATTTACATATGAAGATTTCTCAGAAGAGCAAATGATGATGTATATGGCAACAAAAGAGTTTGTTGACAAAGAAGTATTATTAAATATAGATAAGATTGAGAAACAAGAAGGGACAATCGTTCCAGATACACTCAAAAAAGCAGGAGAGTTAGGGTTATTAGGTATTAGTACACCAGAAGAATTAGATGGGTTAGGAATGAGTTTCAATACCTCAATGTTGATTGCAGATATCATAGGTGTTGCTGGTTCATTTGGGACAACATTCGGTGCCCACACAGGAATTGGGACATTACCAATATTATATTATGGTAATGAAGAACAAAAGAAAAAATATATACCGGGGTTATCCACAGGTGAATTGGTTGGTTGTTATTGTTTAACTGAACCGGGAGCTGGTAGTGACGCAAACGCTGGTAAAACAAATGCTAAGTTATCTGATGATGGAAAAAAATATATTATCAATGGACAGAAGATATGGATTAGTAATGGTGGATTTGCTGACATTATGATTGTATTTGCTAAGATTGATACAGATAAAAACCATTCAGCATTTATTGTTGAGGCTAAGTCTGAAGGTATCACAATGGGTCCAGAAGAAGTTAAGTTAGGAATTAAAGGTTCATCAACAAGACAAATATTCTATGAGAATGTTGAGGTTCCTGTTGAAAACCTATTGGGTAATAGAGGACAAGGTTTTGAGATTGCATTGAATATATTAAACATTGGAAGGATTAAGTTATGTTCTTCAGCTATTGGAGGTGCAAAGAAACTTATTGAGCAGACTGATGAATATGTTAAGGAAAGAAAACAATTCGGTAAATCTATTGGAACATTCGGAGCAATACAACAGAAAGTTGCGAGAATGAAAGCAAAGACATTCGCATCAGAGAGTTTAATGTATAGAGCTGGACAAGATATTGAAGATAGAGGAAATGATATTCATACCAATATTAAAAACCTTAAAAAAGAAAAGATGGGAATTGTAAACTCAACTAGTGAATATGCTATTGAGTGTGCAATTGCTAAGGTACATGGCTCTGAGGTATTAGATTATGTGGCAGATGAAGCCATACAATGTCATGGTGGTATGGGATACTCAGCAGAATACCCAATTGAAAGAGCTTACAGAGATGCTCGTATCAGTAGAATATATGAAGGGACTAATGAAATAAACAGAATGTTATTGGTTGGTCAAGTATTAAAAAAGATTAAGAATAAAGACATTTCAATTAGTGGAATGGTTAAGAAAGTATTTATGAAACCAATCACAGATTTATTTAAGTGTAAATATAATGGTATGGATTTAGTAAATAATCATAAGATGTTATCTAGTCTTTTAATTTATATCTTATTTAATAACTTTGGAAAAAAATTGGTTAAACAACAAGAGATATTACTATCAATGGCAGATATCATTATTGAAATCTATGCTAGTGAGAGTGCAATCCTAAGAGCAATGAAGACTAAGGATAGTAATCAAAAAACTATGGGTAAATTATATCTATATGAATCTAATCAAAAGATAAAAGAAAAGGCTTATGAGATTATAGATGCATCTTCTAAAGGTATGAAAAGATATATGTTTAAGAAGTTGGTTGGTAAATTGACAAACCACAAACATATCAATCCATATTATTTATATAGTTTTATAGATTGATGATAAGTTTTTTTAATAATAAAGTATATTTATAGTAAAATAATAACTTACAAAAAATATATTTTATATGACGCCAATAAATTTTGCACTTCCAGGTTTCTTTAAGAAGATTGGATTTGATGGTATACAAGAAGATTTACCACCAATAACAGATGATTTATTAGCCTTTTTTGACCCTGATTATGGTGTATTCTCAGATGAAGGTAATACATTAGCAGTTGATGGGGGTAACATTAGACAGATGTGGGATAGATCTGCAACAGGTAATACATTAAATCAAACAACTGCGACATCGCAGCCAATTTATGATACAACAACATTTGGTAATGGAATTGCATCAATTAAATCATTCTATGATAGTTTAATTCCTACAAATGAATTAGATTTTGATAATTCTACTTCTTGGACTTTCTACCATGTTTATAAAAAAGCAAGTAATTCTAACATTTATTATTGGTTTAAAGGTACAGCAGGATATCCAAGAACTGAGCATTTTACGACAAAATTTCAGATTAGAGGTAATTCAGGAAGTCCAAAAGGAGTGAATTATACTGATAATACTGATATAAAAATAATGACTATAACGGTTGATAGAAGTGGAAATCAATTTAAAATGTATATCAATGGTTCTTATATTGGTGCAAGTACAAGTTCTGTAATAGATTGGCCAGTTACAATAGGTCAATTGTATGGAAATGGTACTGCAATTATGAATAGTGGTAATGTATTATTCTATACTGATCGACATAGTGCTGATCAAGTATTTCAAGTTTCTGAATGGTTAGGAGATAAATATGGTATACTTGTTGCGCCAATTACAGAAAACTTATCACTATACTTTAATCCAGAAAAAGAAGTTTATTCAGACGCTGGTACAACATTAGCTACTGATGGGGATTATATTAGAGAATGGGACGATAGAAGTACTAATGATAATGATCTAGATCAACCAACTGCTTCAAGTCAATTAAAATATAAGACTAGTTTATTAAATAGTAAAAATGGTGTTGAAGCAACATCTAACACAGATATGTTACTTTCTAATACTATATCCTTACAAGGGTGTACTATTTATGCTGTAAATAAAAAGGATAATACAAGTGCTGAAATGATGCCTGCTGGAGGAAGTGGTAACGTAACAATAGGTAATAACTATAGTGATGGAAATACTTACTTATATGATGGAACAAATGTAGCCACATTAAGTGTAGGTCATTTCACAGATTGGGCAGTAAGAGCATATGTTTGGGATTATGGTACAGACTTCGAAGTATTTGAAAATAATAGTTCTTTAGGTTCTGTTAGTGCAACAAACGTTGGAAGTATAACTATTGACAGATTATTCGGTAGAGGTAACGGAAGTGCTGGTACAAAGAATTGTATGGAAATATTAGTCTTTACAGATACTCATGATGCAACACAAATTGAAGAAATGACTAATTGGTTAAACTCTAAATACGATGTATATGATGCTTATGCACCTCCAATTACAGATGATTTAGAAATATATTTTAATCCTGATTTTGATGTTTACTCAGATGCAGGTACAACATTAGCAACTGATGGAGACAATATCAGACAGTATAATGATAGAAGTGGTAATGATAACACAGCAGAGCAAACTACAGGATCAAAACAACCTGTTTACTCAACTTCAACTTTAGGTAATGGAAATGCTTCTATTCATATAGACTCATCAAATGTGTTTGATTTAACTTCTGGAATAACTGTAGGATCTTCTTCTCATTTCACTTATTACACAGTATTTAAGAAAAGTGCAGCGGTAAATAACTCAACATTAGGTAGTATTGCATCTACTTACGGAAATAGAATTGATTTGAATGACTCTTATATTCAAACTTTTGATTCTTCAACTAATAGCTTTCAGAGTTATTCTTGGTCAACAGATTTAGTTATTATAACTGTTGTAGTAGATAGCTCAGATAATTCTTATAAGTTGTATGAAAATGGATCTCAAGTATTAACTACAAGAACAAGAACATTTGGACAGTTCGACTTCGATCAACTATACGGAAGTACAGGAATAGCAGGTGGTAATATAGATTATGGTATTACATTAATGTATAACGGTGTTGCTCATGACTCTACAGATGTTGGTACTATTTCTGATTGGTTAAACGATAAATATGATATTTATGACCCTTATGCACCACCAATTACAGATGATTTAGAATTATATTTTAATCCAGATGTTAGAGTTTATTCAGATGCAGGTAGTACATTAGCAGTTGATGGTGAAAATATCAGACAGATCAAGGATAGAAGTGGTAATGATAACACATTAAATCAAATCACTGGATCTTATCAGCCAGTTTACTCAACATCAACTTTAGGTAATGGTAATTCTTCTATTCATATAGACGCATCAAATTTCTTTAATTTATCTTCTACAGTAGAAATTGGTAGTAGTGATAGTTTTACTATGTATGTAGTCTATAAGAAAGGAACTAACACAAGAAATTCAGTAATTTCAGGACCTGGATCGAGTAATTCAGATAGAATAGATTTAAGAGTATCTTATGTGCAGGCATTTATAGGTGGAACTAATAGTTTTATTAGTCACTCAGATAATTCAGACCTTAAAATTATTACAGTTGTAGTAGATAGATCAGATAATACTTATAAAGTTTATAAAGATGGGACTTCTATAGGTTCAAACTCAAGAACATTTGGTGCTGTTGACTATACTAAGATGTTTGGTGGAATTATTACTGGTGGAAATATAGATTATGGTAATGTATTATTATATAAAGATGCACATAGTTCTACAGAAGTTGGTACGATGAGTGATTGGTTAAATGAGAAGTATGATATATACTAATAATAATAATAATAATAATAATTAATAAAACTAAAAAAAATGAAAGTAATTAAATTTGATACAACAGACACTGCAGGATTTGATGCATTGCAACAAAAAATACATGACCACTTAACATCTAAACATGGTGTTGATGGATTTAAGTATTCTGCAACAAAATGGGCTGATTCAGCAGACGCACCAACTAATACTGATGAAGGTAAAATGGCTTTAGTTATAGATGAAGCTGAACCTAGAAATACTTTAATTCTAGCTGCTTTAACTGATGCTGAGAAAGCTACAATTGTTGATGTTGCTGATGATTGGGTAACAGTTGCTGATATTGCAGAATAGTAATATCTAAACAATTAAATATAATAAATGGAATCTCTTAATTGGGGTTCCATTTTTTTTGTTTCATCTATTTGATTTTGTTGTAAGGTTTAACTATATTTAGATTAAAAGAATAGATATGGCAAATGATATGACAACAAATATTACCATAAGTGGGGATAAAGAGTTGATGACATTTTTAGAAGGTAAACACACTGAGGTATTTAATGGTGAAGACCGTTATCTATCTTTTGTAGATGCTTTCTATGATGATATGGAGAATGACAGAGGTTGGTTTATAGACAATGTGGGTGCTAAGTGGTGTTATCATGAAGATTTTTGGGTTGATGATAATGAAGCTGGAATTACTTTAATATCTGCGTGGTATCCTCCAATTGAGTTGATTGAAAAACTTTATGAGGTTTGTGTTAAGATAGATGAAAATTGTGAGATTACCGGAACTTATCAAGATGAGAGTTTCTCACCAGTTGGTGGATTTATTATGAATGATAAAGGTTTCAATTCTGAGGAAGATGAGTTGGAATATCCAGATGAAGATGATTATATTGGTGATGATGGTGAAGTGAATTATGAATTATATGAAGCTGCAACTGAAGACTTCTATAATAGTTTATGGGACATTAAAGATGAATTATTGTCTGAGGCAATTAAACATTCTAAATTAGTAGAAACAGAAAATTAAAATAAGATGAGAACAAAAGAAAAGGCAAAAGAGTTAGTAGAAAGGTTTATTGATTACACCAGTGGTATTGAGGACATTACATCCAAATATGACGAGAGTGTTGCGTATAGAAATGGTATTGAATGTGCTTTAGTACTGGTTGAAGAAATAATAAGGGCAACTGCAAAGGCATATTGGTATGATGTGAAGAAAGAATTACTATCTTTAAGAAGTGTTAATGCAGATGGTGAAGATTATCCTTTGATTGAGGATTAGTTTACTTTTCATAGGTAGGGAGTAACATACTATAATACAACTTATTTTTTAATTAAATGTTATTATTATGTTAGACAATGATAGAATTGAAGAAGACGCATATGACTTAGTATCTAGATATGAAAATAGATTATTAGATATAGATGGTCGTTTTGATAGAGCTAAGAGTTGCGCAATATTAAATGCAGTGTCAATAATTGAAGCTTTTAAGAAAGCTACGGTTGCAAGAGAATTACAAATTGAGTATGTAAATCATTGGACTGCGGTTATAAGTGCAATAATGAAAATGAAAGAGATAAAATGATGGTAAAAGAAGATAATTATTTGGTGAGGTATTCCTTTATGAGAGAAGGAAAGATAGAGATTAGGCATAGGGGTGTGAGTGAAGAAATAAAAAACAAATATGTAGAGCTTTACAGAGATACATTACCAACAGAAAGAGAAGTAAATAATTTAATAGAAGAAATTGAAACAAAACAACAATAATTGAGTAGAATATATCATTAGACAACAACTTAAATAAACAACTAAACAATGATAAAATATTTTTATGGGATAATTGCTTTCTTTGGAGCAGTTACATTTACCACTTTTAACAATACTGAAAACATATCTGAGGACACAAAACAAAATATTGTTAAGGTAGATACAATAAAGAAAGATTTGCTCTTAGAAGCAATTATAGTGGTTGAGAGTAATGGTAATGATAGTTGTATTGGAGATAGAAAATTAGGAAGACCTTCTGTGGGTTGTTTGCAGATTAGACCTATAATGGTTAGAGAGGTAAACAGAATCCTAAGAAAACAAAAGATAAAGAAGAAGTATAATCTAAAAGACAGATACAGTCGAAAGAAATCTATTGAGATGTTTTATATTTGGAAAGATTATCATCATTCTGAAGATAGTGATGAGGTTATTGCTCGTTGTTGGAATGGTGGACCGAAAGGATGTAAAAAGAAATCTACCAACTACTATTGGACAAAGGTAAGAAAAGAAAAATATTGGTTAAAAATAGAAGAACAAATAGGGCAATTATGAATCTACAAACAACATGCAAGCAATTAGATGCGACTGATTTTATGAAGATAATGATATTAGATATGGTGTTACTAACCATACAATTTATGTTGATAACAATAACATATGTATAGATATTTATTTAATAAAGTTATAGTGGTATGGGTGAATATAAAAAAGCAATTGTTGTTTACTTAGATGATAATCCTAAAATAGATGTTGAGTTTAGTTGGTTATGGAAGACATGGAAATTATATTCACTAGAAGATGAATATGACTTAGTAGTTTATCACCCTAAAGAAGCAAAAGAAAGGGTATCTAAATATTATGGTATACAAACTATTGAAATGCCAAATATTAGAATGAGTGATGAATACCCATTCTTAAACTCACATTACTTTTGTTTACCAGAGTGGTCTAAACCATTAGAAAAGTATAAATTCATACTTAAAACAGATTGTGATGTTTTCTTAACTGAAAATATTAAAAATTATACACCATCAAAACTATTAGTCGGTCAAGGAGGGTATTATCATATAGATGATGAAAATAAAACAAAATACATTAGAAACCTATCTAAAGAATTAGGGTTTAAATATAGAAACTTACCTTTAATAGGGGCCTCAATGTTTGGTGGTAGAAGTGATATAACTACCTTAGTAACAGAACAATCTTATTTAACTGAGGATATATTAGAAAATTATTCTAAAACAAAAGAGTTTATTGATTCTGGATTTGACACAGGAATATCATCAATGATTGCGGGGCAATTAGTAGTGAATAATTATTTACACCACCAATACATAAGTCTATATTGTATTGATAGTAAATGTTGGGAAGAGAATAAAATTGGGAGTGATATTATTCATATTCATGCTTGGCATACAGATCAGAGGTGGTCTAAACACCAATTTTTTAGGGGTGAATATAAAGATTGGGATGTAACGTTAGAAAACGCATTTAAAAATTCTGCTAATTATTGCCAATTTATTGCAAAATTGAAAATGTCTGACTTAAATAAATACAAAGAAATGTATGCTAAAGGTGAGTTACCTATAGATTATGATTATTAAAGTTATATTTATTATTATATGAAAAATCTGATTAGAAAAATATTAAGAGAAGAGACTACTAAAGGTGTCAATACAGAGGAGTTTGTATCCTTTGCAAAGGATTACTTAGATTTAGATAATAACTTCATTGTGAGGGTTGTAAATGGTAATGACGACTTAGAAACTATGGCTAGTTATGATATGAATGACAACGAGGTTGTAGTAAATCAGAAAAATAGAGCGTTTCCAGATGTTATTAGGTCTATTGCACATGAAATGGTTCATCACAAACAAAATCAAGATGGTGTTTTAACAGGTAACAAAGAAGAAGGAAGTGATGGTTCACCAATTGAGAATGAAGCCAATGCAATGGCTGGTGAAATTGTTCGTAAGTTTGGTAAAAAATATCCAGAAATATATAATTTATAATTGGTTATGTCCGATAATTTTAGTATATTGTGTTAAAATATAAAACTATGAGTAAAAAATACACAATACAGATTGTAGGATATGGTTCAGAAATTGTTCAAGCGAAATATAGTGATGAAGAAATGGATAAAATCATTACATATATGGATGAAACTGGACATGAGTTGGAGGATGTCACATTAAATAATCTTTTTAGTGAAATTATTGATGATAGAGAAATCTATGATTGGTTTGAGCAAGATGATATGGGACATTACTATGGTGGAGAAATTGATGGTTGCTCATTATATATAAATGGTGAGGAAAATGATATACACCAAATGGATGAAGATGGTAATATTACTATTGAGTATAATAGTCATAAGATAACAGGTAAGGATAATATCATTACCACAGTATCACAAGAAAAAGGAATATTGTTTGATGGTGAATTTGAGTTGGATGATGATGAGGTATTTGATACTAAAAAATTGAAGATGATTGTTGATGAGATTGAATATGAGGACTATGAGGCTTCACTAATTAAAACAATAGAATATAATAATGAAGAGATTACTGAACATGGTCCAGATACTAGAGGAAAAGGTATTGAATCATATATGAATCTCATTTGGTAAATGTAGGGTAAAATGAATAGACTATTAAACAAAGAATACATATTCAATATGTATGAAAATGAAATGGAGATAATTGACGATATCAAATATCTTGTAAGGTTGATGGAAATTAAAGCAACCAATGGTGATGACATTAAAAACATCATACCACTAATAAAAGCTAGTGTTAGTGATTTAGACATTAGGGTGAATGGTAAAAAATAGTTTTGAGAGATTTAATTAAGCAACTTAGAGATGTAGTAGGTGGAAATCAAATACATACAACAGATGTTAGTAAGAAATCATTTAGTAAAGGTTTTAGGTTTGGAGCTGGTGAAGTATTAGCAGTTGTTAAACCAGAAACACTTTTGGAGGTATGGGAATTACTTCAGATATGTGTAAAGAATGATGTGATTGTTATTACACAAGCAGCAAACACAGGACTAACTGGTGGTTCTACACCAGATGGTAAAGATTATGATAGACCTGTCATAATCATCAATACAATGAGAATAGATGATATCCAAATCATAGATGAGGGTAAACAGATAGTTGGATTAGCAGGTAGCACTTTATTTGATTTAGAGAATAAATTGAAACCTTATGGTAGAGATCCTCATTCTGTTATTGGTTCCACATCTATTGGTGCAACTATTGTTGGTGGTGTATGTAATAACTCTGGTGGTTCCTTAATTAAGAGAGGTCCAGCGTATACAGAATTATCTATCTATGCTAAGGTAAATGATGATGGTGAGTTAGTATTGGTAAATGATTTAGGTATTGACTTAGGTGAATATCCTGAACAAATACTATCCAACCTACAAGATGGTAACTATTCAGAAAGTGATATCTACCATCCAAATAAATTGGCTTCAGATAATCAGTATGAAGAAAGATTGAGAGGTATAGATGAAGAAACACCTGCTCGTTTTAATTCCGATAGTAGAAGATTATATGGTGCTTCTGGTTCTGCAGGTAGAGTTATTGTATTTGCTGTTAGAGTAGATACTTATCCAGCAGCAAAGAGAACTAAAGTATTCTATGTTGGAACTAATAAACCAGATGTCTTATGGAAGATACGTAGAGATATATTATCAACATTTAAGAACCTACCAACTACAGGAGATTATTTACATCGTGCTTGTTACGATGCAACAAAAAAATATAGTAAAGATAACTTTATAGTTATCAATAAGTTAGGTACTAATTTCATACCTACATTATTTGCACTTAAAAGAAAGGTAGATTTAATTGCAAGTGGTTTTAGTTTCTTACCTAATAAATTATCTGATAGGTTGATGCAATTCTTTACTAACTTCTTTCCTAATCATTTACCTAAGAGGATGGAAGAATATAGAGATAAGTATGAACATCATTGGGTGATTGAAACATCAGATGAAGCAATAGATGAATCCAGAGAATACTTCAATGAGTTCTTTAAGAATAATGAAGGAGATTTCTTTGAG
>Ga0228620_1000673_pt1 | contig 16841 bp, 29 predicted proteins | sample 23DmetaG_FD_186030 | JGI IMG/M metagenome (GOLD analysis project Ga0228620, IMG submission 186030) | Seawater microbial communities from Monterey Bay, California, United States - 23D | ecosystem: Environmental > Aquatic > Marine > Coastal | place: USA: California | collected 2016-10-06 | reverse complement strand
CGTGGTGGCGGTTCCACTGGATTCCGTTCCGAGCAAGCCCCTAGAGACAAGATCATCGTAAATCCAAGGACACTCGCTATTAAACGCTTTTGCATTTTTGGCATTCCTTTCATTATCTGTTAGTTCCGCACCTGTTTCCAATTCAAAACAACGATTTGCCTTAGCTGTTGCGCCATTAATAACTCGACCAACAAGACCAGGTTTGGCAACAGCTAGTGCGCCTAGATCATGTTTGCCTAGACGTTTCTGTAAATCATTTTTCTGTGATTGTATTTCGGTGAAAGATTCTTGAAGTTCGTCAAACTGTTGACGTTGCTTCTCAAAATTGGCTTGCATATTAGCAATAGTTGCAATGTTCTTTTCATTGACTTCTGCTATCTGTTCTACTTGTGCAGTTAAAGTAGCATTATATTCTGTTAATTCCATAATAGTAGCTTGGGTGGACTTGTAGTAAACACTACCTGCACCACCCAAGGCTAAAAGGATTATTCCAAAATATACGAAAGATGGCATAATAAAACCACTAAAGACTATTCGTCTTCAGCATCGTCCTCATCATCATCATCGTCTTTTTTCTTTTTGGCATCTTCTGCATCATCATCTTCATCATCAGAATCAGCTTCGTCTTCCATGTCGTCAGCCGAATCAGCCATTTTCTTATACTTTTCTTCTAAAGCCATTGCGATACGCTCTTGCATTGCTTCTGCAAATGCTTCTTTCATTTCAATTGGCTGTTCTGCTAGTGCAGATTGTACGATTTTTTCTAAAGACATTTCTATCTCCTTTTTATTGATTTATTCTTCTATTTATATTATTTAAACATTTTCGCTTGAGTAGCAGGTCCTACGATACCATCTGCAACCAAACCATTCATTTTTTGCCATTTTTTAACAGTGGTTTGAGTTCCAAACCCAAAATCACCATCGGCTGTAATACCCAATGCTTTTTGCATTTTAGCTACGTCATCACCCTTCATACCTTTGCGAAGTGTGCGTGAACCACCCTTTGATGCTTTAGCCGCTTTCTTCTTAGGCATTTCTCCACCTAAGATAGCTAAACAGTTATCCCATCTCGAATTTCTATCTTCGAGTCCGATTGTGCCACCATTGATAGCCTTCGTCAGACCTTTATTGTCACCCTTATCAGCCCACTTCTGTAGTTTGTTCTTTTTCCAGAACCAACATGCAGACTCCATAGCACCTTTTTCAGTAGCTACATATCCAGCAGCTTCTTCGGCTGACATACCGACACTTTTTCCGAATGCGGCATAATTGTTACGCCCGGTGAGTTGCTTAATACCTCTGCCTCGAAATAACCAGCCATCGCCGGGATTAGTGTTTCCCAAAGCTCCGCGCTTTGATCTAAACTCATCTTGGTAGACGTAGTTTGCGATTTTTTCTTGGTTTCGTGCATAATCTTTAGCATCCCTTTTGTTTTTACCTTTACCAAAGTAACGACTAAACACACTATTAAGTGCTTTCTCGCTGTAGTTAAGGTTTTCTGTTAGGCGTGTGAAGTCAAGTGACTCGTGTGAAGTTTGTGCCATGAAACCAGCAATTCTATTTGGTGTATTGATTTCGTATTCTTCAAACATAGGAATAGCGGCATCGTACCAAGCTTTAGGGTCTTTGTTGCTAGGGATCATTGCACTGAATTGTTCTAGTGTAATCATGTTTTATCCTTCATCATATCTTTAAGTGTTTTCTTCTTTGATTTGTTTTTAGATGTCCATGCCTTTTGCTGTTCTTTAGACATATGACCACCATCCATACCAGCAATGTTTCCACTGCCTACGTTATTAGCTGGTTCTTCGGTACGTAATGCGTGTTTACTTCTATAGGAACTTAAATCTTTAGATGCCGCTTGACGTCTTTTCTTTGCCGCTTCAGCATCTTTTACGTTTTGAGAATGAACTTTATTTACATCATGTCCCATCTTAGCCAAGTTCTGCCTAAGTCTTGCCCTACCAAATGCTTCATCTTTTGTATCAACACCTTCAGTAAGTGTAATATAATTGACATAGTAATTAGAAAATACAGATAAAGATTCATTTATCTGCTCATCAGTCATATCTTCATTAAGAGTTGTTTCGTCTGTAAAGTGGCTGTGTTCTTTGATTAAGTACAAAGCCGCCGCATATGATGCAAGACGTGAACTACCACCTGGAACTTTGGCTAATAGCTTCTTTAAGTTAGCAATCATAATATCAAAAACACCCCAAGCCTTTGATTGCGCTTTTGATGTGAATTGTTTTCTCTTGATTAGGACTTTACCATCCTTGTCAATAATACCTTCTTTATACGCTTCCCACTTCTCAAATGGAGTAGCTAAGCGTCGTACAAATTGATATACTAAAAATAGATCAACTACCATTTATCATATTCCTTTAAGCAGATCACTTATCTTTTCGTCTGCATTTATATTATCTTTGTGTATCATTACGTCATCGTAAGTGATGTGTATTGGCATATAGTTAAGGTATTCTACGAAAGGTTTCAAATACTCGTGATAATCATGAAGTTTCATGAAAAGCATATTTGTAGCCTCAGGTCCGAATATATTATAGATCACAATAAGATGATTAAGTATCAACCTTTCTTTTAGATCATTATCTTGTCTGTACCTACCAAATAACTTCCGTAGGTACTGAAATCTTTTCAAATCTTCGTCAAACTCAACAATATCAGCACAATTAGGATTGTCGTAATATTTTGAGGCAAACAACAGAAAGGTTGATTCTGTTAATATCATAATCTATATACTACTCTTATGAGTCGGCTACGATAGCATCTTCATCTACGGTATCGCCAGTAACACCCAAGTCACCTGCATCAGCCGCTGAGACTTTCATAGGTACTAGGCATTCAGCGTGATGACGTCCACCATCTGTATGGTACAACCACCATCCTGGCCCAGTAATGCCTTTAGCGCGGTTAGCCGCAATGCCAGCTTCTGTAACGTCAACAAAGATTGCGTTATCTCTATCGTTTGATTTGTTTGTGTTAGCCGCCGCATCTTCCAACCAAGTTGGTACTGATGCTAGTGCGTCTGTTTTTCCCCATAGTGCCATTTTAATTCTCCTTTAAAGGTACTGTGATATTTATTTGTTTGCGTTATCTATTTGCGCTTGTTTTGCTTTTTTAAGTCTTTCAGCCGCCGCTTTTACACGTTCAGCGTCTCTAACTTTCTTTTCTGCTTTGTTAGCTTTAGCTTCGGCAGAGTCAGCCTTAGCCGCTGTTGTTCCTCTGACGTTGCCTTGCTTATTCACAACTGCATTTCTTGCGCCCTTAGCAATCATTTTTACTGCGCCACCAATAGCTTTGCCTACAAATTCATCAATTTGTTGACCATCAGTGTTTTCACAATGCTCACAACCTTCACCCTTACATTTAGGGCAAGTTATGTCTTCATAACTAGCTTTTAGATTTTTTTTTTCAGCAACGATCTCTTCAGCCGCATCCTTAAAATCATCATCAGTAGGAGCGCCTTTTGATCCTGGTTTTCTCATCTTTTCGCCAGAACCTTTTTTGATGCGCTCTCTCTTTTTATGGATGTTCGCCCAAAGACCACTTTCACCTTCTTCAACAGTTTCAACTTCTTCTGATGTAACTGCTTTAGAAATAGCTTTACGACGTTTGTGTAAATACTGATCTGAAGAATCTACATCACCATCGTTATCAATGTCTCCATCTTTACGATCTTTATGTTTACCTTTAAGAGCCTTCTTGTTCACTGGGTCAAGATTACTCTCTTGTACGTATTTTTTGAAACTTTTCATGACGTTCCCTTTAGTTTGTGTTTTATTACAATATTAGTATTATTTATAAGAATTGTGTTACCACTTTACTTTATTTGCCCACCAAGCCGCCGACATCTTACCCTTTTTGATGTTTTTAGCATGTCTAGCCTTAAATGAAGCACGTTTCTTTTTCATTTTATCAGATTCACCTGATTTTGGATCACCAGCAGTAGAAGCACCTTGTTCACCAAAGCGAATAGTCTTTACTTTATCGCCATCTTTAGCAACAACGATATGACTTTTGGTAGGGTGTGAGGGCGTACCTTTGGCTTTATTAAAACCAGATACACCTGCTCTTGCCAACCTTGGGTCTTTATCAGCCATTGTCAGAACCCTTCATATAATCACGTACAGAGTCCAAATAGTCTACTGCCTTTGTGATTTTATTCTGCGCCCACTCTGGCATATTGTCATCGTCACCAAGCATAGAGATTAACTCTTGTGATGCGTCCATAGCTGTCTTCAATTGAGTTTTAGCCATACCACCTTCTTGATCGTATTCGCCTGGGTCTTTAGCTTCTAGGAATGTCTTGAAATTACGCATCTGGTGTGTCTTTCTTTAGTTTCTTAGTTAGTTCTGGTGTACCTTCTTCACCAGCACCACAACTTTCGAGAAAAGATTCAAAAGCCGCGTCTAAGTCTTTTTTCTTTTCGTCTTCATCTTTTTCAACAGGCTTCTTGATTTCGCCCCTTTTCTTCTTTTCTTGCTGTTTCTCATTAGCAAGATTAGCAAGGCTATCCTTATCCTCATCAACAGACTCGTAACCATAACCAGCCTTCAAAGGTTTAATACCCTTACTTTTGTTAAGACGATCACGCATTGCTTTAATGTCAGATTTAAGTTTGTTGTAGTTGTTAGCTTTCTTAACGTGAGCCAAGCCAGACTTCTTTACTGATTTAATAGAGAAATCCATCTCATCAAGGTCTAGTGCTTCTGTAGCTTCCATAAGATCAGCGATTTCTCTTAGATCATTAGGGATTGTTGACTCTTCTACTTCTGGGGTTTTTTTGAACATACGGAAACGACCATCTAACTTAGGCTTCTTGTCGGCTGACAACAACATATGTGGTCTTTTCATAACCTTCTGATCTTTGTACGATGCTTCTGAATATTCTTCTTTAGGCATCCAACATGATGCGTTTAAGTCAAAACAATCATTTTTACATCCGTTACCTTTAGTTGGTTTACCGAACTCATCACCACAATCCTTACAAACCATTGTTTGTCCATTAACGTCTTCTCTTACATTGTTTTTCATCTTACGCTGTCTTTCTTTGATTTTTACCCCTGGGATAAGTTTTTTTGCTAACATTTCTATGCGTTTCTTAGAAATCTTAGATATTCTTTTATCGATAACTTCTTTCTCACCATTGGATAATTCTGCATAGCGTCTATTTTTAGAGAATTTTTTCTTTAGGTTTTGGATAGCTTGCTTACGAGCGCGTTTCTTTAACACTTCCATAGTAGCTGTCTTACGCATAGCCTTTTCACGACCACGTTTCATTTTGTGTTTGTTTTTTCTGGCTGATATACCTGCCTTACGACGTTGCATTCTATTCATGACTTCTTGAAGTTCTTCGTCCATAGCATTGCAATCACAATGAGGGCAATCTGGTGAGCAATCACAATCTTCTGCTTTTACATCAGCACCACAGCAATCATCTGAACAGTATCCAGATTTAGCTTTTTCATCTAATGTTGGTTCTACATCTACTATTGATTTAGAATCGAACTCTTTTTTTGGTTTGATCTTAAGTTCTTTTTTGTCTTTAGCTTCATCTAGCATATCAGAATCCATTTTATTGAGTTTTCTTTTATTTATAATTTCTAAGAAAGGACGGTATGAAATTATAGTTTTTATTTGCAGAACTGCCCCATATTGTCGATTCTCGTAACCATCCTATCGCAGGGGTAGGACTTGCTATGTGCAATGGCATTGCAGTTCTGCGTTGACCACGTATAAAGTAATCATTATCAACTGCGCTCCTTAAACCCTGTGTATGTAGCTCATCTACTAGAAACTTAGCTGTTCTCTTAGTCATAGCATATGCGTGTGCGCCCTCATGACCATCAATCCTAATTAGGTCATTAGGAACACCAGCAGCAACGTGATCATATCTTGACGGATCATTTAGCTTATAACCAAGAACCACAATGGTATTCTCTGGTATCTCTATTGTTATTGGTTGTAGCATTATAGCGTCATGTTCTAACACAACACCAACATTATCAGTACCGTTTGCGATCTTCTGCCATATGGCAATGTGACCAGCAGTACAACACATGGCTTTTTGTCCTTGGTTTGGTTCTGGGATGTAAGTATAAGGTTCTGTCGGTAGTCTAGGTATATTCAGATTAGCGAATGCCATCTTACCTGTCTGGTTAGAAAACCCCATAGAGTATTCCCAAGGTAAACCAACCTTGTCACAAGAGTCAGCACAAGTCTTGGCGTAATCATGCGATACTTTCTTATCAATCTTTAGTATGTATGCTTTCATACGTATGTTTCCTCTGCCAAATCATTGTACAATTCTATGTCTGCACCAAAACGTTTTGATAATGTTTCCATGGCTTCTTCATCAAAAACAATCTCATTTTCTCTATTTTTTCTAAAATCGTTTTTGTGGTTTGGCAACGCATGTGTTACTTGTAGATTTAGTTCTCGCATCAGTTGGCTTAGTTCGTTCCCTATGTTTGGATACAACCAATATTCGCCTTGTATCTCCCCACTACATTTTAATATGTTAGACTGTAATATACCAGAGTTTGGTTCACCGCTAAAGAAACCTTTTGGTGTCCATGCTTTGTATTGTGCCAAAGATGGTTCAGAACCAGCTTGCTTCCATCTTTTGTAAAAGTAATAGAAGCTTTTCTGTCTATCCACAGGATTGCGAATAACTGCTATTGATCTATATTCGAGCGCCTGTTGTAATGTTATGATATTGTTATCCACCAAATCCTGTAAGGTAAAATGATAGTATGCAAAATTTATTCTGTATTTGTCTGTAATTTGTTTACTTAAAGTACCACCAATACCAGAGTCTTCTACTGGTGTGTAGATTGCATCAGTATCAGGTATATTCTTAATAAAGAATTCTGACAGGCTACTACTAGCAGTCTTTGGCGTTCTTAGGAATATTAGTTTATATTTGTGGCTTACGTACATTATACACCCTTATCATATGTTACACTATTCGCATGTCCTGTCGAACCCCACTTGTGGTCAGCATATACCTTATCAGGTCCGTCATATCTCTTAGCACCACCAATGTAGAATAGTGGGATAAAATAGTGGCTAGGCCATACTGTAAGTTGGTGCATCCAATGAGGAACGTGACGTGATAAGAACAAATTACCCGTTGATCTAAAAGGTTCTGGGCTTAGTTCTTGCGGAGTTAATATATGTAATGTGTCTATAACATGTTTAACAAATCCATTTTCTGGATTACATGCCATAATGGGTTGAATGAAGTTATGCCTACCTCTTTCGTTTTCATAACAAGAATACGCATGGTTTTCTGGTGAAGTAAACAACTCTTCTGTGTTCTCCAAGCAAGTCATATCAGCCTCAGGCCAAAACCCACCTTGCTCATATAATAGTTCGTATCTAATCAAATCAGACACGCCTGGCCACTTACCTGTGTTGTAATAGTGTTCGATAAGATGTTGGTTCTTCCATTTACGAGACTTTAGCATATTGTCATCGAATATAGAATACTCCCAATCAGGATGTTTGTCTCTCCAAGTGTGCATCCAAGTGAGTGGTGGTGGTTTCGGACCTATCCATATTTGGCTTAGTTTCTTTTCGATGTTCACTTCTGCACCCACCAAATAAAATCATCTTCGACGTTCCATGAGTTCTCCCCATAGAATTCTGTTACTGCTTGCGTAACTGTTGGGAAGTGAATGTCGTGTCCAAACACAATACCACCTTTGCGTACCTTTTGATCCCAAGCCTTGATATCTCTTAGACAACCTTCATACCCATGATCAGCGTCAATGAATATAAAGTCTAATGTACCATCAGGAACCATCTTAGCCGCTTCTGTGGTGTAGTCTTTAATAATCATAGTTCTGTCTGGGTGTTCAACTGAGAAAGATAGCATACTGTCATAGTAGTCTTCGTGCTTCCATGGATGACCGTTTTCTCCGGGCGTCCACTTCTCAGGTCCGTTATTCTCTGGTTGTGCTTCGTATAAGTCCACACCGATTAGATGTAGGTTAGGGCAGTTGTTAATTAAGAAGCGATAATTAACCCCATCGTGGATACCAAGCTCTGCGCCTCTAGTCCACCCATTAGTATTCACAAACCTTGCAAGTGTATTCCACCTGTAAACATCACCACCGTCATTACCACGATCTCTAATTCTTCCCATAATATATCTCCACTTAAACGAAAAAAGGTAGACTTTCGCCTACCTCTTTATTTATGCAGATTACTTGCCGCCTTTTTTCTTCTCACCTTTAGGTTTGAGTGCGGTGTGGTCTGGATCGATCATAGTTCTCCTAACAAAGCCTTAAGCTTTTTCTTCGATTTACCTTTTACTTTGGCGTTTGAAATATCATTATCTCCATCACCTACAACGACAATAGCAATCATTCCCATGCTCTTGTGTGGTGAACACTGATACAAATATACACCTGGAGTGTCGAATTGCATCTCAACTACTTTATTAAGTTTTGATTTCTTTGGTGCTTTCCACCCATCAGGTCCTGCAATAAACTCTACATTATGACCTTTTGATGTTGGAACCCATGTGATAATCTCACCCACTTCGATACGTGTAATATCTTCTGAGTAGACCATCTTAGCGCCATCATCACGCTTGTTTAACATTTCGATTGTAACATCTGCGTTGGCTGAACTTACTGCAAATACAGCCGCAAACATTGCTAAGTAAAAATAAAGTGTTTTCATATTATATCCTAACTTGTTTTATACATGTTGTGTTTGAATTCTGATATTTCATTGGCTTTATCATTCATGCCCATATCTCTTAACTGCTTAATACTCATACAGTAACTTCTATATTCCATTAGTTTTAAAAATCTTGCAAACATTACGTTTCCTCTTTCTTACATCTTTTTACAGTCAAAGACTGATTTTTCTAATTGTACTGGTACACCGCCTTTAGCGATACATACCTCTTTCCAATTTGGTTCGTTAAATTTTTGGATAACAGCATAGAAACCAAAAGCTATACATATTACCATAAGTGAAGTCATAATTACAAACATATAGAAACCTAACTTCTGCACTACTTGTGCTGATATTTCCATATGTTGATCACCAACCATTATACTGCAAACATTAATAGCAATGCCACCAAGAATGCAAAGATGCCTAATGCTTCTGCAAATGCGATACCTACGAACATTGTTCCTTGATCACCTTCACCTTTTTTAGGCATGTACTTTAATACACTGCCAACTATAATTCCGACAGCGATAGCCGCCCCACCCATTCCAATTGTTGCTAACCCTGCACCCAATAAAGCGCCCATCGTTGCTATGTCACCTGTAATCATTATTTGCTCTCCAACATTAATCTTCTTGCTTCTTCTACATATCCTTGACGGTATAATTCACTGGCGGCTCTTGCTCTACCTGCTGACTCACCGAATGCCCATAGGAACATTCCTATTGCTACGATTGTTTTACTTAATACTTTTAAGGTTGTTTTTAAAGGATGGCTTACATATTCTGCATTAGCTAATTCCATTACACTGAACCTCTCAAATTTGGGTTCGAACGAACATTATGTGGGTATGTGTCACGAAGATTGTTTTCGTGAAATGTGTCATTAGCAATAGAACGAATATCGCCACGGCTAATGCCGATGTCGTTTAGTTCTCTATCTGTTAATGCGTGGAGTGTTTTAAATGTTTGTCTGCGATCTTTAGCTTTAGCCATCGATTGCGAAATTCCTTCGATGAATGTTACAAAACGGTATGCCCAGACTGACAACATGCTTGAATTGTTATTGATGTTAAAGAATGTGTGTGCCATGATTAATCCTTTTCTAATAAGTGTTTCTTGTTTCTTCAATGATATTTAGCACCTATTTTTGAAAATAACACCCCAAGAGATACGCTAAGATTGCATAGTCGTATTGCGTTCTAGGAAACTGTGACAGTTTGTCATTTTATAAATAAAAGAAAAAGAGGTTGGCAATGGCAAACGTACACTACTTAAAACGATCACATAACGAAGCAGTAATCAAAGTATACGTAACAGACTCATCTGGCGATACTATTGATGTTGCACTAGCCGACCTTGTTGCTGCTGGCGAAACGTTTGATGCGGGTACAGCTTCTGTTACAATTAAAGAAATCCATTACGGCTGTAAAGTCAATAAACACGTAGACGTTTCTAGGTGGGATGGAGCAACAGCCCATGGGCATTACTATTTTGTAAACTCAGGTTCATTAGAGTTTACTGGTTTCGTAGATAACGTGTACTCAGATAGAGATATACGGATTATCGGTGACGGACCTTTTCATTGCATAATGAAATTAACTAAAGTTTCTGGATATTCTTAAGACGTCTCTCTAAAGCCCTCTTAACTTGAAGCATAAGAGTTTCCTCTGTGTTATTAACCCCAGACCATTGTGATCTAGGGTTAACATATTTCTTGGCTTTATTCTGATGCTCCATGTAGCGTGTCAATGCTTTCAACAAAGCAGAAAGCAACATACGATCTCTCGCTAGAACTATCTTCTTTGATATGTTTTTCATTAGGCGTTTATCGATTTAAATTCACTACAGAAAAAACTTGGGATAGGTCCTTGTCCAAACCCAGAACCAAGGTTCAGCTTTCTTGCTATCGTGTTAGCCTCTCTCTTGCTAACCTTGAGTGGTATTACCATATCCCATTCTGTTTCGTGTATGTCCCACTTTTTGCCTGACGATTTTACTACGTAACTCATGTAATACCACCTGCGCCAAATAAGCTTTTCTTCCCAGACTTAGGATTAGAAAATGTTGTCTTATCAAATATCGGATCATCAATACCAGCTTTAGTAACTGCTTTGACTGGTGTATTGTTCGCTGTAGACTGACCTTGTTGAATACCAGACTGTGCTGAGTCTTCAAGATCAAAGATTTGCATCTTAGCTCTATCGATACCCACAACGAACCTTCTATACCAACTAATATCACCCCAACGGTTCTTGAGTTGTTTAAACATCAACTGACCTAAATCATCTAGTTCTTCAGATGTAATCAAACCTAAGATGCAATCCGCTGTATGGGTAATGCCCATAGATTCAGAGGTATTAGTCAAATCAACATCAGAGTTACCATATCCATCACGGTTGAACTGGGAAGACGTAACAACAGCACAATCAAATTCCATAGCCAATCCACGGATTTCTTCAGCTATTGACTTGACTAGAGTATAAGAGTTTGCCGCCGCCGCACCTTTAATACGAGATGATGCACAGATGTTTAGATAGTCAATCATAATAATATCGGGTTTGAAGTTACGTTTCATTTTGAGTTCATTGAGTAAATGACGAAAATGACCTGCATGTGCTGAACCTGTAGGGTATTCTTTAACAATAAGTTTACCTGTTGTCTTAGATGTAATTCTACCCATACGTTTAGCGTATGTATCTTTGTCCATGTCTTTGATTTCATCAACACGAACGCCCATCATGTTAGCATCAATACGTTCTGAGATGCGTTCTTCTGCCATCTCCATAGTGATGTACATGACGTTCTTACCCATCATTAAAGCAGAAGCCGCCGCATGGCATTTTACTAATGACTTACCACCACCAGTCGTTGCTAACAACACAGTCATAGACTTGCGTGGTAAACCACCCTTAGTAATCTTATTGAGAATATCTATATCAAAGGGTGTGCGCTCTTCTTTACGATGGTAGAATTCATAACGAGATTCATAATCCTCAAGATAGTCGTGACCGATAGATGTGTCAAAGCTAACACCTAACGAGTCAGTCAACATTTGAGGTAACGCACCCTTATCGAATTCTTTATCTTCGCCATCAATTACAAGGATTGCTTTACGTATTGTGTTAAACAAATCTCTGTCTTGACAGAACTTTTCTGTTTCAGAAACAAGCCAATCAGTATTAGTGTCTGGGTCACGCTTAAGACTATCAAGTGTATGCATCACTTGCTTGTAAGTGTCTTCATTCATATCTTTGCGTTTATCTACAGATATTTTAAGTGCCTCAATAGATGGGGCATCATTGTATTCGTCCACATAAGATGTATAAGCAGAAAACACTTTCTTTACACTTTGGTCTTCAAAGTAATCTGATTTTAAGTAAGGGTAAACACGACGATAAAACTCATCGTTAAATACTAAGTTGGATAATACTGTTGTTTCTATCATATAAACGTTCCATACGGCTAAGTTAAATAATGGCGACCAATGAAATTAGCCGCCATCTTAAAGATTATAATATTACACAAATCGTGTAATGTCAAGGAAATTATTCTTCTGTATCGTCGATTAGTTCGTCGATAACTTCTGCACTTACTTCATCGTCACGCATGATAGCACCTGATGCACCAATAGTAAACGAATCTTTAATGTACTTGCCAAAGTTTGTTTCTTCAAACATCTTCATCCAGAAGTCTTTGTTGTCAACAATCTCTTTTGCTCTCATCAACTTATCTGAGAGTACAACACCAGTTTCTGGATCAATAGCTTCATACCAACCTACTTTAGGTTTGTTTAAATAGCCACCTTTCTCAGCAACTTCCATAAGACCAGACCACTTCATAATACCACTGTCCCACGATACAGAGATTGGAATCTTACTCTTCTCTCGTACATATCGTGACTTCTCAATGTTAATAACAAAGTGATAGCCTTGGATTTCAGTACCTACCTTGTCTTGTTGACGTCCAACAATCCAAACAGTATCCGCACTGTACATGATACCAGTACCACCAGACACAACAGCCTTAGAGTACATCTCTTGTGTTTGATACGTGTGATTAACCGCAATCAATGGGATGTCTTTAAGGTTAAGGTGTGGTGTCACCATACGGAATAGAGACTTAATAGATTTGGCTCTTGACATATCAGCAACTGATTTGCCATCAAGTGAATCTTGTACCTCTTTCTTGGAAGCTAGGTTACCAATAGAGTCGATAACGATAACAATGTTACCATGATGCTTAGGCTCAATCTTATCAAGCTGTTGCATAATCTCAAACTTCAATTGCTCAACATCTGTGATTGGAATGTGTGCTACACGATCCATATCAATGCCAAAACTTTCGAAGTAGGCTTGTGGTGTTCCAAACTCTGCGTCAAAGAACATCAGAATTGCGTCTGGGTTCCGTTTCATGAAAGCACCTGCCATAAGTAGGGCAAATGCTGACTTAAAGTGTTTAGAAGGTCCTGCTAGAACTAGCAGTCCTGGTGTCAAACCACCATCAATACGTCCAGACAAAGCAACATTGACCATAGGAACCTGAGTAGGAGCCATGTCTTTCTTGCCGTATACTTTAGACTTTGTAATAGGGGCAGTCATTTTAATCGTACTATTCTTTACGATTGTGTTCAATAAATCATTCATTATATATCAACTTCCCTCTACGATAGTTTTTAGTTTTGATTTATAAGCCTCAATCTTAGATACGCGATCAGGCCAATAAATTGTTGATTTCTCAGAGTTCCTACATAGGTTGTCCAAGAACGGTGTTACCGATTTAAATAATAGTTCTAAACGATACTCAAGATCGTCAGCCTTGAGTTTAGCGTCAGTTAGTTGGTCTTCTAACGTCTGCTTCTCACTGCTAACTCTCTCAATAGCAACCTTGGCTTCAGCTTCTTTCTCTTGAAGCTCTTCATCAATAAAGCTGAAACCAAAGTCAAAGTCTAAAACCTCTTCATAGACTTTGTTAGCCATTCGCCAGTTCCTTGAAAATTGACAGATCATCATCATCGTCGTCGTTCATGGACATTGAGGGAGCCGCTGATTGCGACTCTGGCATTACGTTTAGTGTTGGTTCTGGTGTATTACCACCAAAGCTTGACATATCCAAATCATCAACCTCTTCCGCTGTGTTAGGTGTTGATGGTGCTTGATCTAACGCAAGTACACGATAGAACTTTGTTTTCAAATCATCATATGACTTAAAGTTCTTTGGATCGACTAATTCCTTCAAGGAATGCTCTTCGTTAAAGATGCGTTCCAATTCAGAGTCATCATCTGAAATTGCAGATGGTGTATCAAAGACTGATTTGTCGTAGTTAGGGTATCCAGCGACTTTCTGAATCTTCAATCGGAAGTTAGCACCTTCCCACATATTGAATGGGTCAGCCGCAGTTTCATCTTCAAACTGTGGGTTCAGAAGTTCTTGAAGTTTACCAAAGATTTTTGCACCATACTGATACAAGAATACCTTGCCTTCATTTTGTGGATTTGATGGGTCTGAAACCACCAAGATGTTAGAGACATACTTCAAGCGACGTTTCATCTTACGTGCTTCTGCCTTGTCTTCTTCGACGCCAGAGTTCCACAACTTACTGTTGTATTCTGACACAGGATCATCACGATCCAATGTTGTCAAAGAGTTTTCGATATACCACAGACCTGTAGGTCCTTGGAAACCGTGATCCCAAATGCGTACAAATGGAAAGTCTTCTCCAGTTGGTGCTGGTAGGAAACGAATTACAGCGAAACCGTTACCCGCTTTATCGCGTGTAGGCTTCCACATCTTACCTTCGTTGGGGTCTGAGTAACTCTTGCTTTGAATTTTCTCAAGCTGTGAGTTTAGTTTGTTCAATGAGTTTGAACGGTTCTTTTTAAGTGTATTAAAGTCCATGACTTATATCTCCTAATTTTGCTTTTTATAGCGTTGTGTATGTTATATTGCGATGTATAGTGAACTAAGTCCACTGCTTATTTATATCAGAAAAAGCGCTCTCGAATGATTTTCTTGAACTTTTTTTCATCTATTTTCAAGAAAGGTCTATATTTTCTTGAATACTTTATTATATCACTTGCTACGATTTTGTCAAGTAAATTCTTCTCCCAATAGTCAAAAATATTTGCAACATGAGTTAGAATTGTAAACGTCTCCATCGTTATTTGCTTTTGTATATATAATGACATGATAAAAGGATGTTGCCCCTTAACTGAAATGAAATTGGTTTGCCAATCATCATTCAATTTTGTGATATCATCTTTCACCACCCTTGACAAAGATTCTTGGACACGACGCCATTCTATATAGCGATCATGACCTTCCCTCTCTGCAATTTCTCTTATGAAAACATCTGGCTTAGCTATGATGTTAGCTAACAAAACATTCTCGTAATCTTCCATACTAGAAACTTTGTTGAAAAAGAATACGTCAGTTCTTGTTCTAAACTTTTCGAATGTAGCACTTACTTTCCCACTATGCTTTATATAGTCATAGTTTGTCTTAAAATGCTTTTTCATACCAACGTAATTCATGTAACATTTAAAGGATTGCTTATTAGCAAAGCTCTGTGATGTCTCTTTCATCTTTAACCACCATTTTCATTTTCACTGCCTCAGTTCTAACTTTCTCTTTTAGTATAGAGGACTTTTTAACTATGTCAGCCACTGCTTCTATTTCTAAGTCGTGTTGACGTGCATATTCAATAAGTGCATCAATATAATTTACGCCTTTTGACAGCATATTAGATATTTCGTGATGTACTTTCTCAGGTGTTCTGGGTGAGATAATCGGTTGTTCTTTATCCATTCAGCGTTTTAATCCCCGATGTCCAATTTTCTGCGGCACTTTCTGCCCAAGAAATTGACTTACCCTCATATATTTCTTCTTGGATGAATTCTTCATTGATGTAGCAACGAATACCTGACCCATTGCTAGTTTTAAAATATTCGGCTCTGAGCGTTTGCCCTGCCTTCTCTACAATAATATTATCGTTTGTCATTTTGAATTCCTTAATGTTAGAGGTTGCCTTCAACTGCCCACAACCTTCGCAATGGTGTACAGTTACCTTAAATGAATGATTTCCAAAAGTTATATAATCTATGCCTTTAGTTATAGACATACTACCACAACATCCGTTAATTGTCAAGTTTATTTTTCCTCAAACAGTATTTCGTTTACATAAGTTTCTTTGTCTTCTTCACTAATACCCATAGCAAGAATTGACCTATGTAGGTGTGGGTTAAGCTTTTGGTTAGAACAATATTTATTCATTATTGGAAGTGTATCACGCCCTGATACAGATGCATGTTCTTCCATTTTAGATAGATAGTATGTTACCAATTGAGATGTAACTGAAATAAACTGATCCAACTCATGACCTTCTCGTATGTTCCCAATTGCAATCATCGAGTCTGAAAATATCTCTGTAGCCCACTCTGGTAGTTCTCGTGGTTTATTCCACTTCAAACCTTGAATAGCCATCTTCATGTATTCGTTGTATGGATGGTCGAACCCATGCAAAGGAGAAAAGTCCATAAACGATCCTGTAACCTTTTTAGGTCCTGCTACAATATCAAAACCCAATATGGGCAATTCAATGCCCACATTAGGAAAAATGTTAATATGCATTAGCCACAAAGACTTCGCATCTTTCGGTTTGATAGTCTTTAGATGACACTTAGAAATCTTATCAGACTCCCAAAAAGTGTCTTCCCAACCTTCAAACTTCATATCATCTGTGTATTTTGGATTGTCATAACGGGCGAAACTCTTATCAAAACGTTTCGATAAGTTTTCAGCATAATCGTTCAATCTATTCCACAGTGGAAAATCCATTTTATTTCTTGTTCCTTCTTTGTTTTCGTAATTTATTATATTCATTAGTCGTTCGAGTTTCTATGATATCTTTAGCCTCTTTGCGACGTTCTCTGGCAGTTACGCTCTTATGAATTCGCAATGCTCTATCTTTAGGCTTTAAGTCATTGACTGCATCGTAATCTGGATAACCTTTTTCAAAAACTGGTTCTTGCATTAGTCTCTCCTTTTTATGAGTTATAATAGATACATCATACAATAAAAACTGTTATTTGTCAACTATTTTGACAGTTCGTCAAACAACTCTGA
>Ga0228620_1000663_pt1 | contig 17103 bp, 11 predicted proteins | sample 23DmetaG_FD_186030 | JGI IMG/M metagenome (GOLD analysis project Ga0228620, IMG submission 186030) | Seawater microbial communities from Monterey Bay, California, United States - 23D | ecosystem: Environmental > Aquatic > Marine > Coastal | place: USA: California | collected 2016-10-06 | reverse complement strand
AATTTTAGAAGGTTATGAAACAACAACTTTAGAAGAAGCTTTTTTAGAGGTACACAATAAATTAAGGCCAGGTGAACCAGCTACTGTTAAAAGTGGTCAGCAGCTTTTATACTCACGTTTTTTTGACCCAAAAAGATACGATTTAGGGTATGTAGGTAGGCATAAGATTAACCAAAGACTTAACTTAGATATCGAAGAAGATATTGGTATATTAACCTCACAGGATGCACTTGCTATCATAAATGAACTAATTAATTTCCGTCTAATACCAAGTATGGAGGATGATATTGATCATTTAGGGAATCGTCGAGTAAGGTCCGTAGGTGAACTTTTACAGAACCAAGTTCGTATCGGTTTAAGTCGATTAGAACGAATTGTTCGTGAAAGAATGAGTATTTGTGAGCAATCATACCTTCGTGTTAAAGTTTTGGTAAACCCAAAACCTATTGTTGCATCTATCCGTGAATTTTTTGGTTCTAATCCGTTATCACAGTTTATGGACCAAACAAACCCACTTGCCGAATTAACGCATAAACGAAGAATCTCTGTTTTGGGTCCTGGCGGTATTACAAGAGACCGAGCAGGTTTTGCTGTACGTGATATTCACCCAAGCCAATATGGGCGTATGTGTCCGATTGAAACACCAGAAGGACCAAATGCTGGTTTAATTGGTTCACTGTCTACTTATGGAAGAATTAATTCTTATGGTTTTATTGAAACACCATTCTATAAAGTTGAACAAGGAAAGGTTCTAGATAAATCTTTCCCCGTTTACTTAAACGCAACAGACGAAGATAAATATCGATTGGCAGCTGGAGATACTGCAACAGATGCAAATAGTTATATACAAATGACTCGTGTACCAGTTCGTTACCGCCAAGAACTGGTAACAGTTTTAGCCGAAGATGTTGATTACATCCAAGTTTCGCCGATCCAAGTAGTTTCATTAGCAGCCGCGTTAATACCATTTTTAGAGCATGACGATGCTAACCGGGCGCTAATGGGTTCAAACATGCAAAGACAATCAGTACCTCTGTTATACCCCGAATCACCTTTAGTAGGTACGGGGTTAGAGGGGCAAACTGCACGTGATTCGGGGATGACAGTACTTAGTGCCAACAATGGAAAAGTTGTTGGATTGACAGATGGCAAAATAGCAGTACAGGATAAAAAAGGTAATACTTTTAGTTATACCCTAACAAAATACCAGCGTTCAAATCAAGATACTTGTATAAACCAGAAGCCTTTTGTTTCCCTAAATGAGAAAATTTTTACAGGTCAAGTTATTGCAGATGGGGCTTCAACGGAAGGGGGTGAGTTAGCTGTTGGTCAAAATATCTTAATATCTTACATGCCTTGGGAAGGTTACAACTATGAAGATGCTTTCATAATAAGTGAGCGTCTAATATATGAAGACTTATATACTTCTTTACATATTGAAAAATTTGAAATTGAAGTACGTCAAACAAAACTTGGAATGGAAGAAATAACACTTGATTTACCAAATGCAAGTGAACATACAATAAGAAATTTAGATGAAAATGGAATTGTTTATATTGGTTCCTGGGTTGAATCTGGCGACATTTTAGTTGGAAAATTAACACCCAAAGGTGAATCTGATTATCCACCGGAAGGTAAATTATTACGTGCTATTTTTGGTGAAAAGTCTCGTGATGTTCGTAATACATCATTAAAACTACCTCATGGTACATGTGGGCGTGTGCTTGATATAAAGATTTTTTCAAGAAGCAATAAGGATGACCTTCCACCTGGGACAAACGAAGTTATTAAAGTTTATATTGCCCAAACCCGTAAGATTCAAATTGGTGATAAGATGGCTGGTCGACATGGTAATAAAGGCATTATTTCGAAAATTCTCCCACGACAAGACATGCCATATTTACCAGATGGGACTCCAGTTGATATGATTTTAAACCCATTAGGTGTACCTTCACGAATGAATGTTGGCCAAATATATGAATGTTTACTTGGTTTAGCAGCGGAACACTTGAATGCTAAATTTAAAGTCCTTCCTTTTGACGAAATGCATGGTCCAGAAGCGTCACGTGCTCTAATAAATAAAAAATTAAAAGAGGCAGCTTCATCGAAGGATTGGTTATTTTCAAACCAGCATCCAGGTAAAATGATGTTAACAGACGGCCGAACAGGTCAGTTATTTGATAACCCCGTGATGGTTGGGTATGCATACATGCTTAAATTAGTTCATTTGGTTGATGATAAAATTCATGCGCGGTCGACAGGCCCATACTCATTGGTTACACAACAACCATTAGGTGGTCGTGCACAACAAGGTGGACAACGTCTGGGTGAAATGGAAGTTTGGGCTCTAGAGGCGTTTGGTGCAGCGTATACTTTACAAGAACTTTTAACAATAAAATCTGATGATATGCAAGGGCGTAATGATACACTTAACTCTATTGTTAAGGGGCGTCCAATACCAAGACCAGGCACACCCGAATCATTTAAAGTTCTTATGCGTGAGTTACAATCACTATGTTTAGATATAGCGGCCTATAAGTTAAGTGATGGGGGAAGCGAGGATCGTGAAATTAATTTAATGGAAGATTTTCAACTTCTTTCAACTAAAACTAAAGAAATGGATGAAGCATTAATTGATCAGAAAATTAATTTAAATATTATTTAACTAAAATAAGAAAGACTAATATGGAAAGGTCCTTTGATTATATTAAAATTAATTTAGCATCGCCAGCGAGAATTCGTGCGTGGGGTGAGAGGGTTTTACCAAGTGGTCAGGTTGTTGGTGAAGTTACAAAACCAGAAACGATAAATTACAGAACGTTAAAACCTGAAATGAATGGCTTATTCTGTGAACGAATTTTTGGTCCTGTCAATGATTGGGAATGTCATTGTGGAAAGTACAAGCGCATTCGTCACAAGGGTATCGTATGTGAACGTTGTGGTGTTGAAGTTATTGCTTCGAATGTAAGACGTCACCGTATGGGCTTTATCGAACTCGCGTCACCGGTAACGCATGTTTGGTATGTGAAAGGTCGCCCAAGTAAAATTGCCCTTATTTTAAATTTGTCTGTGAAAGAATTAGAACAAGTTGTTTATTTCAATTCTTACGTTGTAACTAACCCAGGAAATACAAATGAATTGACATATAAGCAGCTTCTAATGGAAACAGATTGGGCAGCTTTTGATTATGCGAATGAAGATACAACTTCTATCGAAATTGATATTGGTGCCGAAGCAATTAAAAAATTATTAAATAGTGTTAATTTAAAAAACGAATCTAAAAATTTACGAGAAAATATACCTTTTGCTAAAAAAGGTCCTGAACGTGATAAATTAATTAAAAGATTACGTGCGATTGACCAATTTATTGCTTCAGGTTGTAAACCCGCTTGGATGATTCTAGATATTATACCCGTTTTACCACCAGATCTTCGACCAATGGTACAATTAGATGGGGGGAGGTTTGCAACTTCAGACCTTAACGATTTATACCGCCGTGTTATAAATAGAAATAATCGTTTAGCACGCTTACAAGAAATAATGGCCCCTGAACTGATTATTCGAAATGAAAAGCGAATGTTACAAGAAGCGGTTGACGCCCTTATTGATAATGGTAAACGTGGGCGAGCCGTTGTTGGGCTTAATAACCGACCCCTAAAATCATTGTCAGATATTATCGAAGGAAAACAAGGTCGTTTTCGACAAAACTTGTTAGGTAAGAGGGTTGATTATTCAGGTCGCTCGGTAATTATTGTTGGGCCTGAATTAAAGCTTAATCAATGTGGTTTACCAAGAGAAATGGCAATCGAGCTTTTTCAACCTTTTGTTATACACCATTTAATTTATGAAGGCTTAGTAAATAATATTAAAGCTGCAAAAAATATTATTCAAAAAAATGAAAAGTTAGCTTGGGAAATTTTAGCACAGGTAATGGAAGGACACCCTATCTTACTCAATCGAGCCCCTACTTTACACCGCTTAGGTATCCAATCTTTTGAACCTATATTAGTGGAAGGTCGAGCAATAAAATTACACCCATTAGTTTGTCCTGCTTTCAACGCAGATTTTGATGGGGATCAAATGGCCGTTCATATTCCGTTGTCCTTAGAAGCACAAGCTGAAGCTCGAATGCTAATGTTAGCACCAAATAATTTCTTATCGCCAGCAACAGGTGAACCAATATTGACACCAAGTCAAGACATGGTTTTAGGTTGCTTTTACCTCACGGCAAATAATCCTTCACAACAAATCGTTAATGAACATTATTTTTCTGACTTTGATGATGCATTATTGGCTTATCAACAAGGCCTTATTGAATTACACAGTTTTGTTTGGGTACGGGTGGATACGTCGTTTGTGTACCATAAACCTTCTAAGAGTATTGAAAAAAAGGTTGGTTCCTACCACTATTTAATTTCAAATGATCTGCAAGTGAAGAAAGACGAAGAAGGGAAAATTGTAAATCAATACATACGAACAACGCCAGGACGAATTCTTTTAAATGAGTCCTTTCAAAACTAAAACATTTTTTTCAACATATTTAATAAAAATGAAAAAACAGCGAATTGGGCAAAAATTTCATTTTAATAATGAAGTAATTAATAAGAAAAAATTACAAAATTTAATGTCACTTGCCTTCCATAATTACGGGATTGTGAAATCTTCAATTATTGCGGATCGGGTTAAAAATTTAACTTTTCATTATGCGACAAAATCTGGCATTTCATTAAGTATTGAAGATTTAAAAGTACCATTTAAAAAAAGAGAACTAATTGGATTGACAAACAATGAGGTTGAGACAACAGAACGAAAATATCAAGTTGGCCATATTACAAGCGTAGAGCGTTTCCAAAAAGTAATTGATATCTGGAATAATGCTAGTAATTTCTTAAAAGATGAAGTCATAACTTATTTTCGCGAAAGTGATCCATTTAACCCCTTATATATAATGGCTTTCTCTGGTGCTAGGGGAAATATTTCACAAGTGCGCCAATTAGTTGGTATGCGAGGTTTAATGGCTGATCCACAAGGTCAAATTATTGATTTACCTATTAAAAGTAACTTCCGTGAAGGTCTTAAAGTAACAGAATATATCATCTCGTCATATGGAGCGCGAAAGGGTTTGGTTGATACAGCTTTACGAACAGCTGATTCAGGTTATTTAACAAGAAGATTAGTTGATGTTGCTCAGGATATTATTGTACGTGAAGGTGATTGCCAAACAAAAGAAAGTTTATCCAAAGACGACTTGGAAAAATACACTACTGGAATTCTCCTTAAAGATAAAATAATTGGCCGTTTACTCGCCGATTCGATTAACTTAAATGGTGAACAAGTGCTGGCTAACACGGAAATTACGCTTGACCTTGTTAATAAAATTGAAAAATATGGGTTGAAAAGTTTTAATGTACGTTCCCCTTTGACCTGTAACTCAAATCGTTCCGTTTGCCGTAATTGTTATGGGTGGCATTTATCATATTCAACGCTTGTAGATTTAGGTGAAGCAGTTGGTATTGTTGCTGCTCAATCTATTGGTGAGCCCGGGACCCAATTGACGATGCGTACTTTCCATACAGGGGGCGTTTTTTCTGGAGATTTAACAAAACAAATTAGAGCACCCTTTAAAGGTACCGTATTCTACGATTCTGATTCAGAGAGCTTTTTAGTTAGAACAATTCATGGAGAAAACGGTTTTAGATTACGTGAACAAGTCACCTTATCAATTGAAAATGATAGTGGAACAAGCATTTCGCTTTTGATTCCGGGTGACACAACCCTATTAGTTAACAGTGGGCAAAAAATCTACCAAAACCAAATAATTGGAGAGGTGAAAAAAGAAGCAAATTTACTTCTTGAAGAAGATAAAAAAGATATTTTTACCGAAGTTTCGGGTGAAGCGTTCTTTCGTAATATTGAAGTAACGAAAAATATTGATAAGCAAGGTAGCATTCTGAATGTTAGTACAAAAACTGGTCTGATTTGGGTTTTCTATGGTGAGCGATTTTTTTTACCAAATTCTTCTCAAATCAATGTAAGGTTAGGTGAACCTATAACACCAACTAAAATTGTTGCTACACAGTTTATTAAAAATAAATATCCAGGCATTATAAAATTTGATGAAAGAATAAAAAGCGTAAAAATTATGAATTTTACGCTTACTTTAAAAGATGCTTTTATAATATCAAATTTAAATGTAAAAATACCTACTCTGGTTCTATCAAATGGTACAAAGTTTCAACTAAAAGTTGGATCAAATGAAATACTTCGTCATGGGCAAACAATTGCAGTTTTAGACGACGATTCGTATAAAACTAAAACTGGTGGAATCATAACGTATGATATTGACGAAAACTTTAATGCACAGAAAAAGTCAAATACAAAAAAAATATTTTCTGGCACATTATATTGGATCCCAGAAGAAACTTATAAAATCGCTGGAAAAAGTCACTTAAATAAAATAAAAGTGCAAGACGGCTCCGTAATAAAAAAAGGAACAGAATTATTCCCCGGAACTTTCTCAAAAAGTGGAGGGTTAGTTGAAATTAATGAAGCTAACAATGAACTAACAATAAAACCTGGGGAAATTTTTTTAATAAATCCTTTTTTTGCTAAAAAAATCCGTAAGGTTACAAAATTCATCAAACCTGGGGAACAACTTTTACCAAACATAGTTGTACAAAAACTAACATATGTTGAATTTAAAAAGGTAAATGGCAGAGAATACTTATTTGCTAGGCCTGTTGATACCTACCAAGTTCCCAAAGTAAAAGATTTTTCTTTGGAACATTCATTTTTTCCAGCCTGTCAAATTAACCGTGTCAAAATTAAAACTGTTAAGCGTATTTTCTTCAAAAATTGGGAATCGATTAAATCCTTTAGCGGCGTTAACCTATTACAAACATTTTTAGTTTTCGAAGTTAAAAATATTGCACCAGGACTACAACCTGAAATCGAGTTTTTATCTTTAGACACTGGGGAAGACAAAAAGAAGTTAAGTATTTCTTTTTATGAAGTATGTAAAAAAGATGCTTTTCATTTAAAAGATAAAAATGAAAACCACCGTACTTCACTTCACTACTTGGTTAAAAATAATCAATATGTGATGGCTAATACAAACTTAGCCCAAATAAAAATCAGTCTTAACTTAAAAGGGAACTTAACGGCTCTCAAAAAATCAAGTGGAGGAACACAAGAAATATTGGTTTTAAAAGATAAGGACCTAAAAAGATTTTCTTATTCACTTGAAAATGATAAACCTTTAGTTAGGGTTGGAGACTTAGTTAAAATAGGGACATCTTTAACAGGTAAGATCAAATCAAGTTGTTCTGGCCAAGTTTATTCAATCGATAAGAACTATATTGCAGTGAGGTTAGGTAGACCTTATATGATTTCGGAAGGCACAATATTACGTGTAGAGTCAGGTAACCTTGTTCAAAAATCAGACATTTTAGCAACTTTAGTTTATGACAAACTAAAAACTGTCGATATTGTGCAAGGTTTACCAAAAGTTGAAGAAATTCTTGAAGCTCGTAAGATTAAAAATAAATGTCTTTTATCTCCACATGCAGGGCACGCTTATTTACGAAATTCGAAAATTGAAATCGTTGACTTAAGCGGTAAACAGACATTTATCAATATTGAACAAAAGGTAAAAGTCCGTTTTTCAAACGGTGACTTTGTTGATTTACTTGAACCACTTACTGATGGAGCAATAAGCCCACATGAAAAGTTGAACACTTTGTTTGATTACTACAGAGAAAAGTTACCAACTATTGAAGCTTGTAAAAAAAGTTTTAAATATTTACAATTATTTTTAGTTAATGAAGTTCAGCGTACATATTTATCGCAAGGTGTACAAATTGCCGATAAACACATTGAAATAATTGTAAAGCAGATGACTTCGAAAGTACGTGTTGATGATGGTGGAGATACAACCTTACTTCCAGGTGAAATTTTAAGTTTAAATCAAGCAGAAATAATTGCTAAAGCAACAACTGCATCAAAACAAGTACCCCCTTTATGTGCACCAATACTGTTGGGTTTAACTAAAGCATCCTTAAACAGTGATAGTTTTATTTCTGCTGCAAGTTTTCAAGAAACAACGCGTGTTCTAACAGAAGCCGCAATTGAAGGTAAAAAAGATTGGCTTAATGGTTTAAAAGAAAATGTTATTATTGGTCGTCTAATTCCTGCAGGTACTGGATTTAGTAATTATGTCAATTTTAAAAAGGGTGATTGGAGAAAAAATGAAGTGAATTTAGTTGACAACAATACAAATCAAACTCTTAAACAACGTGTACTTAATTTGAGGTTAAATGAATTAAATTAAAAGAATTTTACTAATAATTATTTAAATTAAAAAAAATATATAGTATTATTAGATTTGAATTAACTTATGTAAATGGAGAATTAGGTCAATATGGCTCGTTATACTGGAGCAAAACTACGTATAACACGTAGGTTAGGTGATCTACCAGGTTTTACAAGTAAAAAAAGTAATTCCACAAAGAGACCTGGTCAACATGGTGCAAACCAAAAAAAATTAACACAATATGCCATTCGATTAGAAGAGAAACAAAAACTTCGCTACAATTATGGCTTAAGTGAAAAAAAGCTAATGAATTACATTAGGCAAGCAAAAAAAATTAAAGGAGCTACAGGTACAATATTGCTTCAACTCTTAGAAATGCGTTTAGATAATATTGTATTTCGTTTAGGTATGGCACCAACAATTGCTGCTGCACGACAAATTGTAGGTCACAAGCATATTCTGGTGAATAATAATTGTGTTTCCATTGCTAGTTATCAGTGTCAACCAGGTGATGTTATTGGCATAAAAGATTCACCAAGTACAAAGAAATTAGTAGAAAATTTCCTCGAGTCGCCAGCATTATCAAATATTCCGCAACATTTAGATTTTGATAAAAAAAATATTAAAGCTAAAGTATTAGGTATTGTCGATCGTGAATGGGTTGCCCTTAAACTAAATGAACTCTTTGTTATTGAGTTTTATTCACGTAAAATTTAAAGTATTTTATTCAATTTAATTCAGTTACTCAGTAAAAGAAAAAACGTTTATATGGCAAAAGTAATTACCCTTGGTGAGTTATTAGATGCTGGTGTACATTTTGGTCACCAATCTAGTCGTTGGAATCCAAAAATGTTTCCTTACATATATGCAGAACAAAATGGAATACACGTAATTGACCTAGTTCAAACAGCTCGACTTTTGACTCACGCCTACAATTATGCCCGTAAAGCTGCTCAAGAAAACAAGACATTTTTGTTTATTGGAACAAAAAGACAAGCAGCTGCAATTATTGCTGAAGAAGCACAAAAATGTAATCAACCTTATATAAACCACAGGTGGTTAGGTGGTATTTTAACAAATTGGTCGACTGTTGAAAGTCGGGTAAGCTATCTAAAAGAGCTTGATAAAAAAGAAGAAAGTGGGGAGCTTGACAAACTTCCTAAACAAGAAGCTGCTTCATTAAGACGCAAGCATGATAAGTTACGACAAAATCTGGGTGGGCTCCGTGAAATGAAACAAATCCCTGATATTGTCATTGTGGTAGACCCAAAACGTGAAAGTACGGCAATTGCCGAATGTCGTAAATTAGGTATTCCAATTATTTCTATTTTAGATACGAATTGTGATCCAAATGTTGTTGACATTCCAATACCTGCGAATGATGATGCTATTCGTTCAATTAAACTTATTATATCGACACTTTCAGACGCTATTATATTAGGTCAGAAATCAATGTAAAAAAAATATTATATTTATCATCTTTCTTTAATTATTAGAAGAAATTTGATAAATATAATGTTTTAAAAATAAAGTCGAGTTTACTTGGGTATCAGTTTCATTATTTACTAGTTTTTTATTTTAATACACACCTTTTTTATTCGCGTAGGTATAATAAAAATTAAGCAATAAGAAAAATTTGCACTACTCACGTCGAGTTATAAATCTGTTTATGTTTTTTTCGTTAGCTGCTGTTGAAGTAGGTACACATTTGTATTGGAACATTGCTGGTTTAACTGTACACGGACAAGTGTTATTAATAACATGGCTTGTAATTGCTATAATCTTAGCTATTGCGGTTCTAGGTACTTTAAAACTTGAGCAAGTTCCTAAAGGGTTACAAAACTTCGTTGAAGCGGTTTTTGAATATGTCGCAGGCATTGCAAAAGACCAAATTGGCGAATATGAATACCGTCCTTGGGTTCCTTTTGTAGGAACTCTTTTCCTATTTATCTTTGTTTCTAACTGGTTAGGTGCATTAGTACCTTGGAAGCTTATTAAGCTAGAAGAAGGTGAGCTTGCAGCTCCAACAAATGATATTAACACAACTGTAGCATTATCATTATTGACTTCAATAAGTTATTTCTATGGTGGATTAAAGAAAAAAGGTCTTGGGTTCTTTGCAAGATACATTTCCCCAACCCCAATTTTCCTTCCAATTAACATATTAGAAGATTTCACAAAGCCTCTTTCGCTTAGTTTCCGTTTATTTGGTAACATTCTTGCGGATGAGATTGTTGTATCTGTATTATGTTTATTAGTACCACTACTTATTCCGCTTCCGGTTATGGTTTTAGGTATATTTGCTAGTTCAGTGCAGGCTTTAGTATTCGCTACTTTATCTGCTGCTTATATTGGTGAATCGCTGGAGTAGTATCCTATACTAGTTCAGACTAAGAATACACACATTCTTTAATTATTATTTTTATTTAAAAGACAATTATTATGAATCCTATTATTTCAGGTGCTTCTGTTATCGCTGCTGGTTTAGCTATTGGTTTAGCTGCAATTGGTCCTGGTATTGGTCAAGGTACGGCAGCAGCGCAAGCTGTTGAAGGTCTAGCTCGTCAGCCAGAAGCAGAAGGTAAAATTCGTGGTACTCTTCTTCTATCTCTAGCATTCATGGAGTCGCTAACTATTTACGGTCTAGTAGTTGCACTTTGTCTACTATTCGCTAACCCATTTGCTGGTTAATATATCCGAGCGCTTAGCTTCTATGCTAAGCGCTATTTTTAAATGCATTTCTTCAAATAACTATGTTATTTGACCGAGTTTATTCTATAGCAAATTAAAATGAATATATTTTCTATGCCCTTAGCGCGAATGTTAGCTCTGGCTGAAGGAGAAGGTGGTCTCTTCGATTTCAATGCTACATTGCCTCTTATGGCCTTACAATTCATTTTACTTACTGTTGCACTAACTTTTATTTTCTACAAACCTGTAGCAAAAGTATTAGAAGATCGTGAAACATTTATAAGTACAAACTTAGCCCAAGCTTCTGAGAAGTTAGTAAAGGCTGATGAATTGTTTACACAGTATGAAGAGCAATTAAAGGAAGCTCGTTCAGGTGCGCAATCTGTGATTGCAGAATCTGAAAAAGAAGCCAAAGAAATTGTAGCCCAAGAAATTAGTCAAGCTAGAAAAGATGCGACAAATTTAATTGAGCAAACAAATAAAGAAATTGAAGCACAAAAAACACTTGCTTTACAACAACTTGAAACGCAAGTTGATGCTTTAAGTGACCTAATAAAAGAAAAGTTATTAGGAAAAGTTGCTCTTTAGATTTTGTAAAAAAATTCCCAAAATAAAAAATGGATTTATTAAATCAGACTTTAAACAGTTTTTCTGGTCAAATTTCTGATCTATCTATCTCGTTAAACACAGATATCTTTGAAGCTAATCTTGTAAACCTTATACTTTTAGGTGGAGGTATATTCTACCTTGGAAGTAATGCTTTATCTGCTAGTCTTTCTGAGCGCCAACAAAAAATTCTAGGTGCAATTCAAGAATCAGAAGAAAGGTTACAAGAAGCAGTTGCTCGTCTTGCAGAAAGTGAAAAGCAATTAGAGCAAGCTCAAATTGTTATTGCATCTATTAAGACAGATGCAGAAGAAACAGCTAAAAAAGTAAAAAGTACGATTTTAACGGATGGAAAGGCAGAAATTGAGCGTTTAACTGCATCTGCCAAATCTCAAATCACTACGATTGAAGCGAAAATTCGTAAGCAAATTTCGGATTATGTTGTTGCACTAGCTCTTAAACGCGTAACTCTACAGTTAGAAGGTAAGCTAAATGCGAATTTGCAGCAACAAATTATTGATAGAAACATTTCTAAATTAGGGGATTAAATTATGTCAATTGTTGTAAGTAAAGTTGCGGAGCCGTATGCTGAAGCGCTTATCTCCTTAGCTAAATCTGAAGATACGTTAAAAGAAACTACAAACGATATGAACATCGTTTCGCAATTTTTAGTTAATTCAAATGATCTAAAAAAGTTTTTAGGGAACCCTCTAATTACTAGCGAAGCAAAGAAAAATGTTGTTAAAGATATTCTTGGTGAACAAATCAGTGTAAGTACTTTAAAGTTCTTACTACTTCTTGTAGACCGTAAACGTGTCGCTTTTCTTGATCAGATTGCTCAAAAATTTTTAGAGCTTTCATACAAAGAAGAATCTATAGAAATTGCTAAAGTAACATCTTCAGTTCAGCTATCCGCTCAACAACAGAAAAACTTAGCTGCAAGGTTAAAAGTAATTACAGGTGCACAGCAAATTAAGCTTGCACTTAAAGTAGATCCACAATTAATTGGTGGTTTTACAGTTGAAATTGGTTCTAAGATGATTGATACAAGCATCCGTGGACAATTAAAACAAATAAGTTATCTTTTAGGTGCTTAATAATTTAGTAAGCTATTACTTTAATTAAGTTCAAAAACTCTTTAATAAAAAAGGTAAAACTAGACGGAAATATGATCAACATTAGACCGGACGAAATTAGTAACATTATTCGTCAACAAATTGAAAGCTACGACCAAGAAGTGCAAATCGATAACGTAGGTTCTGTTCTTCAAGTTGGAGATGGTATTGCGCGTGTTTATGGTTTAGAGCAAGTTATGGCTGGTGAACTTCTAGAGTTTGCCGATAAGACAGTTGGTATTGCACTGAACCTAGAAAACGATAACGTTGGTGTCGTTTTAATGGGTCAAGGTCTTGATATTCTAGAAGGAAGTACTGTGCGTTCAACAGGTAAAATTGCGCAAGTTCCAGTAGGTGATGCGTTCCTAGGCCGTGTAGTAAATGCGCTAGCTGTGCCAATCGATGGTAAAGGTGATATTACAGCATCTGATACTCGTTTAGTTGAGGCTGTTGCTCCTGGTATCATTACAAGAAAATCTGTTTGTGAGCCAGTACAAACAGGTATTACTGCTATTGATGCAATGATCCCAATTGGCCGTGGTCAACGTGAGCTAATCATTGGTGACCGTCAAACAGGAAAAACTTCTGTTGCTGTTGATACAATCATTAACCAAAAAGGTGAAGACGTTATTTGTGTATACGTTGCTATCGGGCAGAAGGCTTCATCAGTTGCTTCTGTAGTAACAACTCTTGATGAACGTGGTGCCCTACCATACACAATTGTTGTTGCTGCGAACGCTGATGATACAGCTACACTTCAGTATATTGCACCTTATACTGGTGCTGCTTTAGCTGAATACTTCATGTACAGTGGTAAGGCAACTCTAGTTATTTACGATGACTTAACAAAGCAAGCTGCAGCTTACCGTCAAATGTCACTTCTTCTAAGACGTCCACCAGGACGTGAAGCATACCCAGGTGATGTATTCTACCTTCACTCACGTCTTCTAGAAAGAGCTGCGAAATTAAGCGACGATTTAGGTGGTGGTAGTATGACTGCTCTCCCTATTATTGAAACACAAGCAGGTGACGTAGCCGCGTATATTCCAACAAACGTAATTTCTATTACGGATGGTCAGATTTTCCTTTCTGGTGATCTTTTCAATGCAGGTATTCGTCCAGCAATTAATGTAGGTATTTCAGTATCGCGTGTTGGTTCTGCTGCACAAATTAAGGCTATGAAGCAAGTAGCAGGTAAATTAAAGCTTGAACTTGCACAATTTGCTGAGTTAGAAGCATTCTCGCAATTCGCTTCAGACTTAGACCAAGCTACTCAAAATGAACTTGCTCGTGGTAAGCGTTTACGAGAAATGTTAAAGCAACAGCAAAATGCTCCAATCCCAGTAGAAGAGCAAGTAGCTATTATTTACGCGGGTATTAATGGATTCCTGGATGAAGTTCCAGTTGAAGATGTTAAAGCATTTGTTGGTAAACTAAGATCTTACCTACGTTCATCTGCGGGAACTTGGCTAAGTGAAGTTAAATCTTCACAGAAGCTTTCTCCAGAAAATGAAGAAGCGTTAAAGAAAGTACTTGTTGACGTTAAATCAATGTAAAGTGAAACTTTAAAGTCAGTTGAATTTTAAATCCATAAGAGTTATTTATTTAATTCTTATGGATTTAGAAAGTAATATTTTGTTGGGAACGAAAGTTTAAAACTTTTATCTCTTTCAATACAAGCTTGACAACACCTGCAAAACCCTATATTCTAATTATATATAGTTTTTAACTTAAATGGGGTGTAGCCAAGTGGTAAGGCAACGGACTTTGACTCCGCTATTCGTAGGTTCGAACCCTACCACCCCAGTTTAACCTATTAAATTAATCCAACCTACTATGAGTACAAATTCTTTCTACAATTTATAATGATAATGTTGCAAACAAAATTAAATTAATATCTATGAATAATATTAGAACATTTGACTTTTCAGTAATATTTTGATATTCTTGTCTAAGAATAAGGGCTTGTAGCTCAGTGGACTAGAGCACGTGGCTACGAACCACGGTGTCAGGGGTTCGAATCCCTTCTTGCCCGATTATAATATTTATACTATACGTTTCGAAAAAAAGTAACTAAACCTGCATTTTGGTATTACCAAAATGCAGGTTTAGTTACTTTTTTATACCCGACATGTTTAATCGACAAAAGCCTGAAATTATAAGTGTGCAAGCGAATAAAATTTAACGAATTTAGAGAATACATTGTTAAATTAAGCTCAAACTTTATGAATCCCAATACTTTTTAAATAAAGATCTAAAATCTTCAGAGAATTATCTTAAAGGTATTAGGTAGTTTTCTAGCGAATTGTTTTTATTAAATAAGATTGTGTTCAGCTTCGCATTTTATTGATTAGTCATTTCTTTATAAAGCCTTTATAAGCTTATATGCCAAAGATATCTTGGTTGACACCCTTAACAAATAGGTTTCGTTGTAGTGAACAATAAAGGACCATGTACTATGGTAGTATGTAAATATGACACTAAAAACAGCTTGACAAACCGGGTATTTTTAAATTAGTATGTACGTTGTAAGGAGAGGTGGCAGAGTTGGTCGATTGCGTCTGATTTGAAATCAGATGATGTGCAAGCATCCGTGGGTTCGAATCCCACCTTCTCCGGTCTTTACCTATAAAGTGCATGCATCTATATCCTTGTAGTAAGTCGGTGTCATAAGATTTTTGTCAGCCAACTCCTTCACGGTGGCAAGTTGTCTACCGTTTAACTTCACGTACATTAGGAATTATGCTAGATTAAACTTGACCACGTGTAATGAATCGTCCAGCTAGCTTTTGGAAAAGGTTAATAATTTTACTGCCAAGTGTCATATCTTCACCTCGCATCCATTTTCGTGACACTAGTCTTTCAAATCTACGACGCTCTGGAATTGGCATGGGTTCTAAAACTTTATCAAGTTCGTTAAACTCCTTTAGCCATACACCCGTACGAGCGACCAGGAGACTTATATTTACTTCACTTCTACCTAAAGCTTTAGCAATACTACCTGTGGCTTTGTAAACAACTGGTAAATTACTTAGTGGATATTTTTCGTATGGCCCATCCAACATCAATTCTACAGGTGATTTTTTTGATTCAGTATAATAAGTCGCAAGTGCGAATTTTATGAGTCCACGAGAATCAGAACTCAAAGTCTTAAATTGAACTCCGAACCGGGTCAATAGTACCACAATTTTAACATGGAAGGCAGCTTCGAGAAAATTGTATGTTTCTCCCAACAAAGGTATACTTTTTACATTATTACGCGTATTAGCTAACGTAATTATTGCCCAATTTAATACTTTATTTAATGGTATATACCAATCATTGCCGATAAATGGCAATTTGTAAAAAATTCCTATTAATGATTTCGTCCAACTTAAGAGTGGTGCTAATGTCGGCCCAACAATCTCAAATACTTGAAGGTGGCAATCTCTTATTAAACTTGAAATAATCATTGGTAGCTTAGTTTGCAACTGACCAGGAAAACAAAAAATCTGAATTAGTGTGCTACCCCCCCAAATTATATATCTTAAAACGGTATACTGGACATTTGTAATATTTAGCATTAAAAATATACCCTTTGAAGCTAAGTAAAATTTACCAGAATTAGGTAATTCAGACGCAAAATTTTTACATACTATAGTCAACCGATCAATACAGTCATGAACATTACCAATTAGAGTGTTTCCTTGAATAATATTACGGACAGCTGAACCATAAGGATTAACTTTTCCAATGAACATTGATTCAGTCTTACTAAAACTTCCAAGTGGCACGATTTCACCACCAGCATAAGCCGGCTTAATAAAATTAGGAATAAACCGGAAACCATTCTCTTCAAATGTCTTTTTTACCGAATTTAAACTTAAAGATAAAATTTCATCCAATTGAAAGGCTGAAAGTTTAGATATATCTAATCCTCTTTCGTCACACACCCGAACGACTTCTATTAATATGAGGAAAATCTGCTCAAAAGAAAGCTTTAAAGGTAAAAACAGGTTTAGGTATAAAAGATTTATTACACCAAGAATACCAAAATACTTTAACGACCTTTTAAATTTGTTATTTTTAACCATCCTGAGTGTTTAAAAGTGGGTTTTTTACTATATAAAGAGTAGTTCTTTTTGTGATTCCATTTTTTCATCCAAGTCTCTACTCCGGTAGAATGGATTTGTTGAGCTACTTCAACCGCTAAGCTTAGAACTTTTTTATTTACTTTGTTTTCGTCCATATTTTTTAATTACAAAAAATTTATTTATAGTTCTGCTATAAATCATACCCTAATTAAAACATCACCAATGGATTTAGATTCTACAACTTGATTTTTAGTTTTTATTAAAATAAAATACCAATACGCTTCAACTTTAGCTTTGACTAAGTAGT
>Ga0228620_1000646_pt1 | contig 17360 bp, 18 predicted proteins | sample 23DmetaG_FD_186030 | JGI IMG/M metagenome (GOLD analysis project Ga0228620, IMG submission 186030) | Seawater microbial communities from Monterey Bay, California, United States - 23D | ecosystem: Environmental > Aquatic > Marine > Coastal | place: USA: California | collected 2016-10-06 | reverse complement strand
CTTAGTCCCTTTCTTGCGACAACCTGGATATGCTGAAAAGATGTTATCTGATGTATCACCACGGATACATTTCTCAAACAACAACCACTCAGGGTCAGGGGGAGGGAGAACTTCTTTAGTCTTTTTATCTTTGATGGGTGTACGGTTCTTATCATCTTTGAAGTAACCCTGAGGAGTAATGATACGGTTCTGTACGCCATCGTATAGTGTTACATTGTCGCAAATCAACTGCTGATAATCACCATCACTTGATACAATAATGTGATGATCATTCGGATGCGATTCGATGAATACTGCAATCATATCATCTGCCTCTGCTTCTTTATTCTGAAGTACTGTGCAGTTAGTACGTGTTTCGACAAACTCTACAAGACTATCATATGCACCGAACATGATACCATCTTCTTCTTGTTCACGTACAGATTTAGCTTGCTGTGCAGCACGGCGCTGTGCTTTATATGGAGTATAGAAGTCTTTGCGCCATGAGCGACCCTCTAAACAAAATACAGCGTGATCAGCATCAAACATATTGTAGCACATCTTAACACTAGACATCATAATGTGAAATGCCATACCGATCTTAGTATCGATATCAGCACCACGATGTCCTACGTGCTTTGCTCGGTGAAACATGTTGAGACTGTCAACAAGAATAAAAGTAGCCATTAGTAATCCTCTATTGTAATTTGATTCTATCTTACACGTTTATTGAGTTGTTGTCAAGAGTATTCTGCACTATCTTCGCCTGTTTTTAGACGTTGGATAATCAGACCTTCTTTACTAGAAACATCAAAACTCTTTGGATCACCAGCTTCATCTTCCAATTCACTTAAAACAATATTTCTGCATAAATCATTGAACCAGTTGTCAACTATAGTATCTTCCTCTGCTCCCTCGTATCCGCTATTGGCTAGATACTCTACAAAGTGTTCGTTAAAATCTAGTTCAAAATGTCCAGCACCTGGATTTTCTTTATCCAGATCCATATTGATTACTTTGATATATGGTTCACCGTTGAGTGTTGCTGTTTTCTTAGTGTGTTCTTCTTCTGTAATGTGTCCAAATTCTAAATCGATATTTGCAATTTCTTGATCCATATCTTTTTCATCTTTGATTTTTCTTGCATTACTTCGCTTGATTTCTTCATCTGTCATAAACCAAGTCTTGGGTTTAAAAATATTCATGTTACACCTTTAGTTCTGGAACAGCTTCTACTAGTGCTTCTATTCCACCTTTAATTGCAAACATATTTTCAAAATTATTATTTTTTAAATATTTTGCAACTTGTTCTGCTCTGGCTCCATTGTCACATATAAAAAGACACACAATATATGTTGGAGCCATTTCAATTTGTTCTGGAATATCATACATAGAGATATTAAAAGTATTTTTAACTGCTCCTTGTTTCTGAATTTCATCTGGTTCACGGATGTCAACTAAGATATATTCTTCTTGATCCATCCATTCAGCAATAAATTCGTCTACTGTAATGATTTCATTTTCTTCATTAGTTTTATAAAAACTCATATTACCATCCAATCTTTTCCCACGGCACATCTTTATCTCCGAAATGTCCGTATACACAGTTCTCACTGTAGTTATAAAAATTAAACATATCGAAACGATCAATGATTCCTTTTGGACTCAAATCGATATTATCACGAATGAACTTTTCGATACTCTTGCTGTAGCCGTTTGACTCAACATAGATACTTGTTGGTTGCTTTACACCGATAGCATAAGACAACTGAATATTACACCAATCAGCCATTTCGTCTGCTACTACATTCTTTGCTAACCAACGTGCCATATATGCAGCACTGCGGTCTACTTTGGTCGGATCCTTGCCACTAAAAGCGCCGCCACCATGGGGGGCAAAACCGCCATAAGTATCAACGATAATCTTACGTCCAGTAACGCCAGCATCACCATCAGGCCCACCAATAACAAAGTTACCAGTAGGATTAAGATGCCATACAGTATTTTCATCAATCAAGTCTCCTAATACATTCATTGCAGCAAGTTTACTAATATTTCTTGCTTGCTCTACTTGTCCTTCTCCGTGCTGTGTACTAATAACAACTTGGTCAATACGCTGTACACGACCACCATCATATTGCACACTTACTTGTGACTTAGCATCTGGGCCTAATACATGCTGTCTTTGAGTTTTAAGTTCTTTAAGAACTTCATGTGCATAGTAGATAGGTGCTGGTAGATATGCATCGTTATCGTTACATGCATAACCAAACATAATGCCTTGATCCCCTGCACCAAAATCATCTGTACCAAGTGCAATGTCTGCACTTTGTGCATGGATTTCATTGTAGATGTTTAGCTTATCCCAATGAAACCCTTCTTGTTCATAACCAATTTCTTTAACTTTGTTTTGCACGATTTCTTTAACTTCATCTCTGCTTACGTTAAAGTTTTTTACTTCGCCCGCCAATGTTACGTGATTGGTAGTTACAAGTGTTTCAACAGCAACACGAGTCGTTTCATCGCCTGCTTTGAACCCGGCATCAACTAGAGCATCACTGATTTGGTCTGCAACCTTATCAGGATGTCCATCGCTAACACTTTCGCTCGTAAAAATATAGTTTTGATTCATAGTTGTTTCCTTAGTTTTTCATAGTCAATAGGAGCTTCCATAGCCCTACGTAATTGTTCATTTTGTTCAAGTCCCCCAGGCATTTCCGAATAAGGAGATGTGGAGTCTTGGAGTAAATCGCCATCCTCTTTCCATGCAGGCTTCAGCCACGTCTTTAACGTTGAGGGTATATTCTTCACTACGACCGCCCATTGGCATAAGATATACTGGACATTGTACCCCGGCATCTTGATAAGCACTAACAGCTTTTTCGACTTCTGTAAAATCATTTTGACTAGCGACAACAAACTTGAGATACATGTCACTATCAGTAACACACTGATACTCACTAGCAACATTAGGTTTAATAGCATCTTCCCAAGATTCTCCTGAAACACTAAGTTTCGGGGAACAACTCCAAGTGACTGTAAGGTCGTCGTGGTTGTTGAGATAGTTGTAGAAATCGTCATGTAGATGTTGTGTAGTGTTTGTTTCAAATGTAACATTCTTTAAGTCCTGCATACGTGGATGTTCGAATAGTTCTACGTAAAGTCGTTGCCACGCTAACAACGGTTCACCGCCTGTTAAAATAAGATGTACATCTTGTCCATCGTCTTGTGTCCATTTGCCCTGTGGAGTAAGAGAAAGCAAATGTTCTACTACTTCATCGATTGTAGAATCGTGAACTAGATGCTTGAACTCAGGATAGATACTAGCATATGTGTCGCATCCTGTGTGTATAATAGGTAAGTCTTCAAATCGTCTTGTAGTCTCATGTACCCCGTCCTTAATAAGTTGTTCAACCTCAGGATTATACCTTGATTTCTCTCTGTCCTTATTTAGTCCGAAATTTTGACAACGTAAATTACAACCGAAGGTTCGTAGGAATACACTAGGTACTCCTACAAACTTGCCTTCGCCTTGAAGTGAATAGAATGCTTCTGAATATCTTAGCTTCATCGTGGAGCAAACTCCTGTTGTAGTTTGATATTGTCAAAGAATTCTTTCTTAACACTAGGATCATCTAAGAACCCACCATTAAGAACTGTAGTCTGTGTCAAGCTACTATGCGCCATAATGCCACGATTCTCACAACAGCCATGTGTTGCTTGAATGTAAACACCTACGTGTTCACTATCGGTAGCCTTTATAATCTCACGCATAATGTCATTACACAGTTCTTCTTGTAGTGTACCACGTCTTGCACACCACTGTGCAATACGAGTATACTTTGAAAGTCCAATAACTTTCTCACCAGGAATGATACCTATGTATGCAATCCCAGCAACGGGCTGATGATGATGCGAACACATTGATTTAAGTTCAGAACGAACTACTAACATACCTTTGTAAGTATGTCCGTTGTCGTTAGGAAACGCTGTTGCGCTAGGTGCCGGATCATAACGTCCACTCATAATCTCATTGATATACATTTTTGCTAGTCTGCGTCCTGTATCCTTTGAGTTTGGATCGTTATGTCTATCGATTAGTAATGTATCTAATACATTTTCAAAAGCATCTGTTGCTTCATCGATAAGATCATCTTTGTCGCCAGGTTGTGTAAACACCTGACTAATGTTGTCACCCGCCCAGTGACGTATACCAGCTTCTTCGAGTCTGGCTTTTAATATTGCGGAAGTCTTTGTCATATACTATGTTCCTTTATTATTATGATATGGATATGGTAAACCCACTCATAATATTATAATACTACAAGTGGGTTAATTTGTCAACACTTATTTTAAATTAATTAGTGTAGATAAGGTTCATCATTATATCCAAGTGTGTCTCTTGCTGTATCAGCAATAGAACCCATATCTTGACGATCTACGATTGTACCGTCTGCAACAGTTGATAGGTCTGTGAACCCACGTGTTGCTGATGTTGAACCTTTATGAGCTGCACGGTGTGTAGCACCTTTAGTTGGTAGGTCATTTGATGTTTCTGTAATAGAACCGAAATCAGCAAGTTCACGTAAATCAATTGATCTACGAACTTTAACTTTCAAGCCAACGCCTACGTTGTTAGTAATCATACCTCTGTAACGAGCCATATTATTTCTCCCAAAATATGATAGAAAGCTGGGATACTCTCCATCATATGTATTTATCATGTATTTTCTTTAAGATATGTTATTAGTTTATCACCAGAATAGAATCTTTCTACGTTGCGTAGTTCTTCATTCATTGTCCAAGTTAGGTCACTATTCTTCGACATTTGCATATGAATATATGCTTTAATATTTTCAATGTTTTTCTTTGTTGCATCTAATGAAGAAGTCCATTCACTTGGATACTTGAATTGATCACTCCACATTTCACTGTACGAGAGACTATCTGGAACCATAGGGATAGCACCAACTTGCAATCCTTCATAGACAGAAATGCCTAGAGTTTCTTGCAAGTTAGCACTAAACACTAATTTCGCTCTTCCGAGCAAAGCGTGATATTCTGGCTTTGTTAAGTTTAATTCTTGACATTTAATGAACTGATACTCTGGCATCTGTTCAGCAATATAGTCAAAGACTTCTGGCTGTTTCTCAGGAGCAATACGATGTGGGAATACTATGATGTCCTCTTTCGCCATACTCTTATACTCTCTGAGATCCTCTTCAATGTATTCCATAGGCCAACCCACTTGTCTAATAGAGTGAAGTAGTTGCCTGTCGATATCACGGTCATCGTCCCAAAATGTATTTGTAAACAAATCAATATGGAACTTAGTAGCAAAAAAGTTATCATCATAACAATCGTACATACTCATTTCCGCTTTACGAACCCATGAAGCATTACCAATTAAACGTCCTAGGAAATCTTGTGGATCGTAGCTACCAGCATGCCACAAACCACCGATTCGGATTTTTATCCCAAGCAATTCTGCCATATATTTCAGCTGGATAACAGTGGGATTCCACGCATCAGTATAAAGAAAGTAATCCCCATCTTTGACTTCGCCATCACAGATAAGTTTTGCAATCTTCTCTAATTGTGCGCTCTTATAGATGTTCGTTCCACCAAAGTTAAGAAAAGCACCGGGTGTAGTGGCTTCTGGAATGTCGGTTGGACCGTCAATCACAGTAACATCAATCCCGTTACTTTGTAACAATGTGGGGAGATGTGTTTTCCACTGCTTAGTATAGCGAGATTCAACACTCTCCAAGTCTATAAGATATAGCATCTAATTTCCTTTGCCATTTTATTCACTTAGTATTGAGAACACGGGATATCCCTTAGCTCTCAGTTTATCAGACCCGCCTAAAAAAGTCAAGTCCATAATCGAATGAATACCAACTATGTTACCATTCATTCGTTCTATCAATGTTGTAGCCGCTAGTAGTGTCCCACCAGTTGCAATAACATCATCAATTATTAGAACACGGTCATCGTCTAACACTGAGTCAGTTTGAAGGTGTAGTTCGTCTGTGCCGTATTCTAATTCATATTCCGTTGAGATAGTCTCACCCGGAAGTTTACCTTTCTTACGTGCCATAACAAACGGTTTGCCTGTAATAGCACTTAGCGCACCAGCCATTGGAAAGCCACGTGCATCTAATCCTACGATTCTGTCGTAGATGATATTCTGTTCTTGAAATGCTTGAATAACTTTAGTCAATCCTGAAGGATGATTAAAGATACTAGCCATATCCTGATACATAATACCTGGTTGCGGATGATCAGGTACTACCCTAACCATCGCTTGTATTTCTTCACTGAGCGTCATATTCTACTAATGCTCCGTTTTCTCCGTCTTCAGAGATTTCGATTTTAATATCACGCCCTGGATATTTTGCAACGATTTGATCAAACAAATCATCAGACATCATTTCACATGATTTATAATCAAGTTCAATAACGTTATCTTTGTACAAGTTTTCTAACCAACGCTTGAATTGAATGAATTCAATATCTCTGTCATTATGTGTTACTTTAATTGCTACACGGAAATGAAACATGTGACGATGCGGATATCCCAAAAAGGATACATCATATTCATCACCTGTCGCTAGAGCAGGATCTGTCAATGCTGCAGGATACTTGTGAATACCTTCTTTTTGAAACGTAACCCAAATCCAACGTTTTGCATTTTTCTTTTGTTTTTCCATATCGTCTTTCATGTTTGCTTTCCTAGTTTCTGTTAGCATATAATTATAGTAACTACCCATTATCTCCAAGTTCCCGCTCTAGTGCATGTATTTCTTGCTTCATTCGAAGTTTCTCTGATTTTAATTGAGACACATCCATATGTAGTTTATACTCTTTTTGGATATGATTGTCAAGTGTTCTGTGCTTAATTCTTAGTGCTTCTAGTCGTGCTTGTTTCTTTTCGGGTGTCATTATAATCCTCCTTATCCGAATAAGTCTTCAACTCCGTCTGGAGTATCATACTCTTTTTTCTTTCCCTTTACTGCTTCTACATACTCTTCCGTTTTCACATTTGCTTCTTCAAATTCCATAAAGTCTGGGGTAGTTGAAATATTTTGCACACGTGAACCTTCACATTTACGTAAGAATGCTTTAAAATCTGTAAGCATTTGCATAGGGTCTTTAGTGGATGGGTCAAACAATACTTCTACAAATTTAGCAAAGTATAGAACCTTATCGGGTACTACATCTGATAAATTATTAGTTTTGCCCAAGTTGATATTGTTAATATCTAGTTTATCATGTAACATTTCATATTCATGATCAAACCTGCGAATTGCATCTTGCATACCACGAATATGATATTCAGCGTTATGCGCTTGTATTAAAATGTAGCTTAGACTATCCCAGCTTGATTTTGCTTCTTTCTTGTTTCGATTGAGCATACCAGGTTGCATGTAATTGATATCTCGCATATTCAAACGTGAGCCGATTTCGCCTTCATACAACCAAGGTTGTTTATCATTACTGATATCCTGTCGCCAATTTAACTTCTTAGTCTTATAAGACCAAGCATTACCATTCAAGTCAGGATAGTCATAAGCTAATCCCTTTGATGCAGTAATGTAGGGAGACGCTGCATCAAAAGAGATTGTTATGTTTGGATTGACATGTTCTCGTAGCTGTCGTTGAATTGCAGTTAACATTGCACCCCAAGGGAGAACACTAATACCGAGAGTGTGAATCCAAACATCATCTTGGTCTGCCTGACCAAGAAGACCATCATCACGTAAACGAATAAGTCTACGTAACAATAATTCAGCATCACCCGCATGATCACCAGCCATCGCATAACCTTCAAATGCTCTATCGCCATATACTGACTTGTCATTAAAGTGCTTGACTTTCTCATACCACAATTCACTAGTGTCCCAATTAGAACCGTGTAAAGTGTTTAAGAACTTTGTCTTACCGGGTGTTCGGTGTTTAATAAAGTATTCATGATTAAAGATTGTTTTGTCTACGCATTCTTCCCAGCTTTTGATACCGTTCTTATCACGATATTGTGGCAAACATGCCCAACCTGGAATATCAAGTGTCATAGAGTAATCACAATATTCTTCTAGCCACTTCATAATACCATGACGTGTAGTATGCCAACTCCCATCAGCATCATAGAATTTATCCCATTCAAGTTTCCAAGCTCCAGTACCAATTTGATACCCACCTGAATCCCCTACTAGAACTGTATTTTCACGGTCACGGTTCACAACCATACCATCTTCGATCTTAGTTTTTTCTAAGTCTAGTTCAGCATGTCCAGCAGAATAGAGACCATGTGAATAATACACATAGCCTTTATCTTTATCTAAGATGTTAAGACCATCTAGACCATGTTCGAACCCCTCAGGGATACGCTCAGGAGGGAACATGTCTGTTGTGCCTGCGTAGTGTTGTGAAATCTTACGAACATAGAAGTTCGAAATAGCAGGCAGAAATACTGCTTGCCCATTACTAATGTTATTTTTACCTAAATCTTTAACCATGTATTGTTGTATCCTTATATATTGTTATACTTCTATTTAGGTTAATTGCCAGATTTAGCTGGTAAAATGTACTCATATAGGCCCATTCCTGAGTCTACGTGAATAGCCATAGCGCCTTGATCTGAAATCTTAATGCTCATAGATGATGTATCACCTAGCTTCAAGATAGTTAGAACTGTTGCTAGTGGGAATGACCAACCAGATTTCAATTCACCACTTACATTACGTGCGAATGTCAAGTCTGCTTTATCAGTTGATGCATCGCCAATTGTAAATTGCAAATCACCATCTACTGTTTTTACAGTGAATAGAGGATCATATGCTGACAAGATTGCCGCAGTTTGTTGCAAGTCTTTAATTGCTTGCTGTGTTGGCATGACTTCAACATCCCATTTAGCACCTTTAAAGTTTGCTGTTTTAATCTGTGCATCAACAAGTTCACTTACGATTACACGATAAGTTGAATTCATAATGCCAGGAATAGCAAAGTTAAATGCCGCTGGAACTTCTTCGCCGTTACGTTCTACACGACTAATATCAACACCTGTTGATACTGCTTCGCCTTCATTGTTACGACTTTCATAGCCCAAGTAACCATTCAATACACCCAGACGACCTAGACCGAATTTACCAGAGAATTCTGGGACACGGTTATGCATCTTTGCACGTAACACTACTGTACGATCATCGTCCATAGCATCTAGTACTGTTGTATCTTCATCTGTTGTTACTTTCACTGCTTGAATAATCCCAAGCGAATGTGTGTGTTTTACCACGTCTTTTAAAATATCACGCATATGTGTTCTCCTATATTTTATTAATTACTATTATATCACAAGTCAAACAAGTTGTCAAATGATTTTTCTTTACCTTGTGTAGTTTTCTTTTTAGTGTTGCCTATCTTTGGATTATCAACCCAATGAATAGTATTATTGGGTAGTATACCCCACATGAACCAAGCATTACCAAATGTAGGACTGCCCCCACCTGTAAAGTCAACTCTGTTATTGTATACCAACGCACTCATACCATGTTCCATAAACATCTTGCCACGCTTATTCCCTTGAAAACTTGCGATAGGTAGCAATAGTGCAAAAGGTTTACCAAGAGCATAGCAATGCTCAATGAACTTGTCTTTGATACTATATGGTGGATTAGTTATAATCCCATCATGTACATCATCTGGTTCACAGTCAAAGAAGTTTTTCCCATTACTTGCTATGATGTTGTAATCGTATTTCTTAAAACCTTCTACTAGCAAACTAGATATTCCACTAGTCGCTTCATAGTAAGTCTTTGTCTTATCCAAATAAGGTAATAATGGAAGTACTTGATCTGGAGGAGTATAGCATTCATCTGATGCGGCATTCCTCCCCAAGCTAGATACTAGTTCTGTGTAAGTCTTTTTAGCCATTAGAATGAAAACAAATCTTCAAAAGTTTCTGATGCGTTAGCATTACGCAAGTCCCATTTTAGAACACCAATCAAGTTATCAATCTTCTTATCGATAATCGTTGTTTCCATCAAATCATGATCGAATGGAAGTTCTTGGAACCATTGTGGAATACGAGGTTCATCGATTGGATAAGCAATACTTGTCATTTTCATAGGATTGTCTCTGAGCTTACATACAATAGTCTTCATACCATCTGTAATCTCTACAGAATATCTGTCACCGTGCATCTCACGTAATGTATTCCAATTAAGAGCCGCACTCACATGTCCTGGAAGTCTAGGCTTCTGTAGCTTGTCTTCTGAACTTCGTAGCTTAAAGTCTGCATTCTGTGCTTTCTTATATTTTGCAACATCGTTCTTAAACTTAGTTAAGTTATTGACACGCTTTGGAGTACCCTTCTCCCAACCAGGCTTATCACGAAACTCTTTCTTAAACTCTTTGACCATATCAACAATATCATCTTGATCCCCGCCAGTAAGTACTTTAAGCAAACAAGAACTAAGAAATGTTTGCATATAGTCTGGAGTATCAGAACGTTTCAAGTCAAGTCCCATAGCTTTAACTTTACCAGGCTTACCTTCGATATCACGGCGTTCACCATCATCATCATAGATAAGCATAGCATAACGTTTCTTCTTAATAAAGATTGCTGATGTTGCTAAGTTCTCACGTCCTGCAGCAATGATTTCACCTTGCTTGCGTGGACAATTAAAGAACTCTTTCATAAAGTCAGGGAAACTTGCGTTTACTTGATCTGCGATTTCGTCATACATCGTAAGAGCAATCTCTTTATCCCATTCAATCTCACCACTATCAATCTCTTTGCTGTATGATGGATACATTGAATAATAGATAGAGTCTGTATCGCCATATATAACTGATTTGCCTTTGTAGTCATAAGTACCGTCGATCACTTCATTTGTCTTAGAACCCATGTGACGTGTGATACAACGACCACTAAGAGTAGTTGACTGACCGATACGCTTATCATAAAAGCGACACCCTTGATTAAGGATCGCACCATACAAACTGTTCAAGTTAATCTTTTTGACTAGCTGTCGTTTATCCCAGAAAGCGATTTCTTCTTTATCGCCCTTTTCAATGGCTTTCTTCTTATTAGCTTGTAGTACTTTACGTTCTGCATACCAACGCTCAAGTAGACTAGGAATAATACCTTGTACATCTTGCTTAAAGATAGTTCCGTTAGCACTGATTGCCCAAGGAAGGTCTCCACTGAATACCAAATCAGAGATTTCAGCACCTGTTAGTTCATGCGAGGATCCATCTTCCATATCAAGTGTTATGATTTGTGTCTTATCTTTTTCATTTAGTAAACGAAATTCTTCTGTAGAGAACGTATCTTCCCATGCTTGCGCAGCACCAAAGCCTTTGTTCTTACCACCACGACCATTGCGTATGCGTGTCTGGATCATTTCATCTGTCAAGTCAGGACGAAGTTGTGCAGTGATAGTTTCTGGAGACATATTTAACGCACGAATGATAGAAGGATACAGCGAGTTAATATCGATACCTGCTACCCACTTCTGTAATCCCTTTTGTGGATCTGCAACAAAAGCACCAGCCGCTTTCTGTGCTTCTGCCGCTTCCTCTTCTTCACGTGTAGGTTCGTAATCATCGTCTTCTGTGTCCCATGATCTACGCTTACGATCTGGAACAACCATGCCACGTCTATGTGCTTCGTTGATAATAGCTGATTCAGTCACAGCAACAGCACCCATAGTAGTTTGAATGTTAACAGTATTATCGTGTGCAATCTCGTTTGCAAGATCAATGAAGCGTAGCTTCTTATCTAGGTTATCAAGTAGTGCAGTATCCTGTCTGTTATATTCAATGAACTTGTAGAAGTCTTGATTGTATAACTGATCTAGTGTACCTTCGTAAGCAATCTTACGTTCATCAAGTTCGTATTCACCGATAGCATCAAGTGAATATGAATGCATTTCATGATATGTATATTTGCGATATAGTTCAAGATAATCGAGGTGAATACGACCAAGCAAGTTGTAACTTGTTTGCTCTTTACCAAATTTGATAAGTTTCTTAGGAGTAGGATACAAGTCCCATAGGCATAGCTTACGTGTATGAGACTTGCTCAACACACGCACAATGCGATTAAGAGTGTATGGAATATCGAAGCCTTCACTGTTCCAACCACTAAGTACATCTGCATCTTCGATAAGAGCTAAGAAGTCATTCAACAAATCTGCTTCGCTGAGATACAAGAACGTATCTTCAAACTTATCACATAGTCGTTGTGCTTCATCTAGTCCATCACCTTCACGCATATGCTCTGGTGGAATAACGAATGTTACGAGTTGTCCAGTCCATTGTAACGCTACTGTAATTGCAGTAATCGGCATGAACGGATCTTCGGGCGGAGCAAAGCCACGTGCAGCATCGAAGTCTACCTCGATATCGAAAAACGCTACATTCAACTTAGGAGAATCCTTGCCAAGATAATTTTCAGCAAGACATCTAATCTCTGGCTTGATATCACTCTCATAGATTTTTCTATCAGAATGCATACGTAGTTCTTTATGCAAGTCTTTCTTACGTTTGACTTTTACTTGTCGAACTTTCTCACCGTGAATACTTCGGTGACTGCCACTATCGTCACGTACATAGAACGTGCGCCAAGCAGGATAATCTTGATAGATTCTCTTGCCATTAACACGCTCTACAACTTGTACGATATCTTTATCTTTGTTGTAGTATGCGTCTACATAACTCATTTATAGTGTGCGTCCTACTGTCTGGAGTACTGTTTCTACATCTTCGAAGTCTTGTTTTGCTTCTTGCAAACGTGCTTTGTGTGCAATTGAGATTGCTTTATTGAGTACAGCTGGTTTGATATCCAACTCTTCTGCAATTGCTTTTACTGTATCTTTTAGTCCGCCTTTAAGGTCGTCTACTTCTTGTAGTACTGAACATCCTTCGTCTACAAGTTGCTTTAGTTTTGCTTTTTCTTCGCTTGAAACTGAATCTAATGACATGTTAATCTCCTCATATGGTCATAAAAAAAGGAACTCTAAATTGAGTTCCCTTTAATATAACACAGAGGTGTTCATATGTCAATAGTTATTTTTGGATTTTATCTATCCATTTCACTTAGACGAATTGCTAACGCATCGATTTTATCCATCTCTGCGTCTGAAAGTTGATCCATTGGCTTAGGAGCGGATTTCAGTTTGATTTTAGTCCCACCTACGGAGATTGTATCACCCTTTTTCTTTCCTGCCTTTGCCGCTTTGTCTAGCTCTTTGTAGAATTCATTATATTCCGAGAAAGATTGACGTGAACTTGTACTCATAATTTTATTTGCCATTTCTTCTGCTTCACCAGCGAATGCACTTTTTGCAACACCCTTGATGCCCGCACGTGTCGCCGCACCTTTAATGCCTTTTGACATTGCCGCTCTTGCAACACCGCCTGCTACAGCGCCTACTGCTGGAAGAATTTCATCTAGCTTGCCTTCTTTTAATGCGCCCATTGCAACTTTAGCAATCTTCATTAAACCTGTACGAGTGTTAAGCATTTTTTCAATTTTAGCTTTGTTATCATCGTTTACTTTAGCATGTACTTGTGTGATAGCTGATGCTGTGAACATGTCTACTTTTGAAGAACCGTCATCAAACTTAATTGATTTTGCTTGCTTGTCATCTACAATGCTTTGTAGTTGATCTAGTACTGATGCTTTCGCTTCATTAACTGACTCTGCCATAACAATATCATAACCAATGCGCTTTAATTCAGCGGCTAGTTTTGCGTATTCTTCTTTTGATGCTGGTTCTAAGTCAGTAATCAATGACTTAGATGCGTCACCATGCTGACCAATTTCCATATATGAAGTAATCAGTCCACGACCCTGTTCTTCTTCTGGGAACAATGCAATCACATCACCATTATCGAATTTTCTAAAGACTACTTTAACTGTATCATCGCCTTCGTTTACTGACTCTTCCCATGGAGCTTTCTTTAGAGATACCTTTTTAGGTTTCTCACCACGTTCTGTTTCTGCTTTATCTAGCGCACGTCTAATTTTTTTCTCATCTGCATCTGATGCTTCAGTTGTTTTCTTTTTCTTATTATGTTGGTCTTTGATACGTCCGATTTCTTCTGCTGAAGCACCTTTACCTGCAGCTGATTGAATCTTTTTCATACCTTTTTCACCGTACTTCTGTTTGCCCGCTTTATAAAGAATACCACTCTCATTAGTCTTGCGCTTTTCTGCCGCACACTCATCACATGTATCAATGTCGCCGTCAGTTTCATCTTTGATCCAGTCACAATCTGCACAACCTTTTGTACCTTCGTTTACTGATTCTTCAATTTCTGGCTCATTGTCCATAACCGCAGCATAATCTTCCATGTCACTGTCACCTGGCATTTCGTCTTGTGCTGGAGTTTCCATTTCCATATCTCCCATTGGATCTACCATCATCTCTGGTTCTGATCCCATGTCATCCATACCCATATCGTCTGGTCCGTTCGTCATATCGGTAGGAGCTATTTCTGTAGATGTTGATCCACCTAATTCTAGTGTATGCATTCTTGCAGATAATGAATCTGACATACGTGTATATGCATCATATGATTTGTTATGTTGGTCAGCAAATGTCAATGCTAGTTCGTGTACTGCATCCCTTGGATTTTTTCCTGATTGCAATTCTTGCATCAATTGTTCCGTTGCTCGGTTTAAATAATCTTCGAATTCGTCATTCGAGATTACAAAGTTTTCAATAAGTTGTGACAGTTTCATTGTTTTGCTACCTTTTAATCATGTTAGTTTTGACAGGGTTTTTATACACCAGATTACCTACATCTGAGGAATATCCCATCTTATGTTTCTTTTTCTTTTTTGCTGGCTTTTTAGCATATATGCTTGCCGCAGGATCACCGCCTCCTAAAGAGGTATTTACACTGGCAAAAGAGCCAGCAAAAGTTTCGGATATGATCTCATTAATTTTCATAATAGTATTTATCATTAAAGTTATTTTATGAAGATTTTTATAGTCCAACTAGATCGTTATAGTGCGGAAACACTTCAGAAAAATCTATATTGCGTCTTTTTTCTAACATTGAGAATTGTTTATGCGCCCATATCCTTTGTTTAGTAGTTACTTCACTATCTACCATGTCTCTTACTGTTTCCAATACTGACACATATCTATCTTTTTGATAAGTTTTATGATTAAACTCATTTTTAAAATAGTCTATTGCTTCTTGTACGTTTTGTTTATATTTCTTATCTAACATGCGTACTCCCATGTGTGATGGATTATCAACCCAATTAGTATGAAAGTATACAGACCGATCTTTTCCTTGTGGATGTTTCTTTAATTTCTCATTTAAGTAAACAAGGTAATCCTTAAAATAAGGAAGACTTAATGAATTGTGTGCGATACCAAAACCGTTAGTTAAGTTTGTTAGTCTACTTCCTGAATCTAAAAACTTACCTAAGTTTTCGTCCCATTTGTCCCAAGACATACCCCATCTTATTAATTCATTTTTTCTTCCAATTGCTTCACCTGATAATTGCATCATATAGTGTATATTAGGAGTACGTTCTACTAACTCAATAAATCTTTCGAATTTTTTATCTGGAAAGTTTAAGCTAGTAGTTACATTAATAACAATTCTTTGCTTATCTGATTTAGTATCATTTAGATTTACTAAGAAATTCTCCATAAATCTATACATATGATCTGTAAAGAATGGTTCTCCACCTAATAGGCTAAATGCTACATACTCTTGTTTATGTAAATCTTTCTCCCACCATTCATTTAAAATATCAATAGTTTTATCAAACATAGCATCGTCAGTATCAGGCATTCGTCTTTTTAACTCTTTCTGCCAACGAGTACTATTGCCTTCCCAACAATATGTGCATGCCATGTTACACTTATTCGTTAATTCAATTTCAATAAATCTAAACATGTTGCGATCTTGCATATCTTGATTAAATGCAATTGCTTTTTTAGGGTGATTACTAGCGGAGTTAAGTCTATTCTTCCACATCGGATCAAAGTGTTCATTATAATCAGTACGTACACTTTTTCCACTAGTTTTTTCTGATTCCCAGCATATTTTACAATCTTTACTTTGTGTTCCACCGCTCAAATCAAATTTACGCTGTTTAAGTATTGGATGATTGATTAAGAAATCTAAACTTAACGTGTCTAAATCGAATGTTAATTCTTTTTGTCGTTCTGAGTCAGAAATTACTGTTTTACAGCACCATTTAACTGTGCGAGTAGGCAAACTAATAATTAAATCATTATATGTCTTAAAACACATAGAATTTCTTAGATTATGTACGTCTGGGTTAATGGGAACAGTAGACTTTTTAATATCTGCTACTTCTTTGTTATATTCTGACATGTATTACCTTAATATGAATTATATGCTACTATTTAGTTCTTAAATTTTTAGTAGGTATACCATCTCTATTTACATCGTTGCCGAACTTTTTGACTTGTTTGATGATTTCATCTACGCCCACATCAACAGTTGTATTCACGCCTTTTACAACACGACCAACTCCAGCAGATTCTTCTACAGGAGCATTTGGGTTCTTAATCTTAAAGTCAGCAAAGTGTCCTCTGTCTTTAATTTCTAAAGTCCACCCAAGTTTACTTGCTAATTGTTGACCGAAACGTTTGTATAGTTTACCTCTGCTATCTTCTTCTGTTGATCCCATCTTGTCAGAACTGAAATCAATTTGTGTTACTTTTTCTAAATCTACTTTGTTAGCAACCCAGTCTTTTATAACAGCAACTACTGTAGCAAAGGTTCTAAACTGATCGCCGTCACCTGTTTTCTGCATTGTACCGTCTACTGCAAAATCAATAGTCCAACTTCTACCCGGACGGCCCATTGTAAACAATACCATTAGTTCGCCCATGTCCATGTCGGCTTTAGCTAGAAAAGAATCATTACCAAGTTCTGCATATCTGTCGTGTGACGCATCCCATGTATACGGATATGGGTTGTCTAAGGATTCATTAAATGCTTTAGTTTCGTTAACAGCAAACTTCCAAGATTTAATCTTGCTAGGAACAATAACACCACGTGGTGCTGAATATCGCTGAACATCTAGTTTGTCTTGCCACCAAACACCATCAAGTCCTTGCTGTTCTGCAAATATAGGTAGAACAAATTCTAGCACACCTGTTGAATCAATACGATTTTGTCTTGTTTCTTTTTTCAGTTTATCAGTAGGAACTATGCCGCCCTTGTCTACAGACACATCCATGTGTTCTAATTCTTCGTCGTACTCTGCTTCTGCGTCTGCCATTGAATTGAAAGTTGAACAAAGGTCATCTTCCATTTCATCATCGTAATAACATACTGTGACAGTCTCTTGTTGTGCTAAGTAGTCATTT
>Ga0228620_1000622_pt1 | contig 17777 bp, 11 predicted proteins | sample 23DmetaG_FD_186030 | JGI IMG/M metagenome (GOLD analysis project Ga0228620, IMG submission 186030) | Seawater microbial communities from Monterey Bay, California, United States - 23D | ecosystem: Environmental > Aquatic > Marine > Coastal | place: USA: California | collected 2016-10-06 | reverse complement strand
TACGTTATCTAATTGAAACATCATAAGTGGTTGTATATTCATATTACCTAAACCACTAACACCACATTTATAAGATCTAACAGAAAATAAATCATATAAATCATTACCTTGTAATACACTTTGTGTTTTACCTCTTTTATCTACTAAATTAGATAATTGTTTATAATATTCTCCAGTGGCGTTATTTTCATTTTGATTAAGTGTTAGTGACTTAAATATAGATTGGTTTTCATTACCAAATGCAACCCTAAAAGCAACTATCTTATCTCCATCATCATCATCAAATCCTTTTGGTTGTTTACCTTCACCATCAAAACTAAAATCTATTCCGTCATTAATGTATTCTACATTGTCTTCATCAATTTGTAATGATTTACTATTACCATTTACCAACATACACACATATTTAGGACTAGTACTATAACCGTCACTTATATCTGTAATAGGTGTAAACATTTTTTCTACATCTAATGGATCTCTATAATTAATATAAGATGGTAATATTTGTAATAAAAAATTACTGTCTCTTAATATTTTTGCAATATATTGGTATAGGTTTAATCTAGTGTCTGAAGCAATATTTATTACACTTGATAAGTTACATGCTGCTTTATCACCAATATCACCCCAAGACCTATTAACAAAACTAAAATAATCTATTAAATTATTATTTCCTGTTTTGTCACCACAGGCAATAAAAACCTTACCATTATTACTACCAGCAACCCATTTATCAAAAATAGTTTTAAAATAATTATAAACACTAAGTTTTAAGTCACTATTATTTGTCGTTTCTGATTGTTTTTCAGTTTCTTCAATTTTTTCAACATCTACATTAACACAATTTTTACTATAACCATCCTTAAATCTAGATAAATATGATTCTAATGAAGTTTGAGATACTTTAATATCCCCCTTCTCTATTGGTGTAGTAACCACTATTTCGGTTGTTTGACTAACTATTGAGGTTAGTTTATTAGTGATATTACCATCCTTTCTAATTCCACCAAATAAACTATTAATAGCCTCAAAATCAAAATCTAAATCTAAACCAAGAAAATCAGATCCCCCTTCATTATTAGATTCCACTAATTCGGACTCTGCCTTAGCCTTAGCCTTTTTTATATCTTCTTCAGTAATTCCCTCAAAAGAATAAAGAAAGTCTGCCCCTTGTTCTTCTATCCAATTTTCTGCAAATTTTTCAAATACATTATTTTCTTTTAACAACCATTCATTTACCGCAAATAAACTAGGTATTGTTAAAATTTTACCTACATTATATTTTTCTTCAATATATTTAGGTTTAATAACACTTTCCCAATCAGAAAATTTAAATTTATTATTTAATATCCACTCTATTCTTTCCTTTTTGCTTTCTATTTTTTGATATTCAGTTCTCTCCACACCATTTTCGATGGTAGGTATATCTTTTCCTTTAACACTCACTTCATAACTTACATCATATTCCTTTGGTTTATTTACGTAGTCTACTTCCCCCCACACTAAGTATGATATATCATGTCGGTATACATAGTTCGGATTAACACTAAATATCCCATTATCTGTATCACTATAATCACCTCTAATTTTGGCTAGTTCTTTTTCATATTCCTTTTCAATCTTACTACTTAATCCGTTAACATTATTAACATATTGCAATGCACTATCACCAACAATAAATCTTTTGTCTCCAAACCTATCTAATTTAAGGTCGTTATTAATATCTTTATCAATTAAAATATAATTACTACCCTCTTCTTTGATAATATTATTATTTTTTGCATATTGTATTGCCTTATCTACATCAAAATTTTGGTTTATAATATCCTTTCTTACATTGGTTAGTGCAATATTATCAGAAGCTGTTACACCCTCAATAAAACCATATACAAAATATGTGTTCGGTTTGTTTATATTAGTTATATTAGTATAACCACCTAGACCCATTGCTCTTTGTATAACCACCCTATATAAATCTGAAGGGACGTTATCAACTGTATTACTCCAATTACCACTAAATTTAGAATATGGGTTTATACTAATATCTAATACATTTATTGGTAACCAATTATCCTGAGTAGCACCTCTTGTATTAGACACTGCCTTATTTATTTCTTTTAAGTCATTACTAGCCTTAATATATCCATTTATTACATCATCAACAAACTTAATTTCAGGGAAGTGATTTGGGTTAATGTTATCAATACCTCCTAACCAAACTCTCTCCATTTCTTTTGTTTCATCATTATATTCAAACACATCAGGAAACGCATATATTACACGATTCTTATCATTATTGTCTGTTTCACTGTTTAACTCTTCAAATCTTTCTGTTTTATATGTTTCAGCATCTACTGCCACTGAAAATATTTCTTCTAACATTACTTGAGTGTTATTCATTATAACCTCAAAAACATTTCTAATGGTTGGGTTAATAACTAATTTTTTACTTAACTCCTCATTTATTTCACTAACAGCTTTCTCTTTATCTACCTTTATTATATCGTTTATTTCTATTTCTAACTTCTTTAATTCGTTTCTCATCGAATTAAAGTCATAAACAACAACATTATTTCTTTCAGTAAAACTTGTTTTTCCGATAAATCTTTTAAGATATTCTCCACTACTTTTATATACACTTTTAGTGTTTGGATCAAAATCTGTATTATCTGCCGCTAACTTAAATAAATTAGAATCTTCATCATATAATTTATTTATGATTGTTTGTAGAGTTCCAGGTTCTGTTGATTTAGGGGGTAATTGATTAGGGTCACTACTAAACTTAAAACTACTTAGGTTATATTTTCCTAATTCAGTTTTATTATCGTCAATATATTTCTTATATTCTTTATATGCCAAATAACACGTTTTAGCATAGGTGATAAAGTCACTTTCATCTTCTTCTTTTATAATTATTAAGTCCCTATATGCAATTAAATTTTTATCTCTCTTAAAATTTGGTGATAATATTGATTGACCATCTATTTTAGTATTATCTTTTGCCTCTCTTTCACTATTTATCTTAGTCCCATTCATAGGAATTGGTGCACCCACTAAAGTTAAAAAGTTTTTTAATAGTCTTTGTGCCGTAGACAATTTTTTTATTCTTTCGGCAGATTCACTATTTGTTTTAATATCTGCTAAATCAATCTCTAATCTAGAAATTTCATTAAGGAAATCCGACATTTTTGGTGTGGGAAACGTCCCTCCATTTTTATCAGTCATTGATAATTCTGAAAGTCTTTTATTTCCAGAATCAGTATTTGTTACACCAATAATATTTTGTATTTTTATATCTGATAAAAATGCTGATTGAAATCCTACGAAGTTTGCCTCTATTTCAAAATCCCCAGTATCTGCATTAAATGATGAATTCCATTTTAACATATGTAAACAATATGTAACTGGTTTACCATAGTACCCTTTAACAGTTAGTTGAAATGTTGGGTAAGGCATTTTGAAAAACATACTATATGGTGACTTTCTATTGTCTTTATCTATAACATCAAACAATGAAGAACCTCTTACATCAATAAACTTAATCTTAACTTGTGGAACAAAACTAGCATTATATGTAATATCAATACTATTAATACCAAATCCCTCAACTACTGCACCTCTTTCAACATTTAACCCCCCAATATCGGTATAATCTGTTGTAGCATAGGTAGTAAAATTTCCTTCTGAATCTTTAGAATCTGGATCTATTTTAGTTGCAATGAAATTAACTTCTGTTTCATTAGAGGCAGAATCTGATTCAACACTACCACCTTCTTCTCCACTATCGTTAAGTATAACACTTCTACTTTTACTATATGCCTTTAGCTTAACATAAATGAATAAGTCTTCATTTTGTACTAACTCTTTGTTAGGGTCAATTAGTATTAATTTACCTGTTTCTTTTGCATTTAATCCGTTAGATTCCATATAGTGTGTCATACCTTTCCACTTCTGTTATATATTGTTGTAAACTATCTTTAAAAGGATATGGTATTCTAATAATTTCAGTATCACCAATATTATCTTCTAAACCACCATACTTAGGATTGGCTAACATAATCAACCAACCATGATAAGGATTACCATAATACTCTTGACTTAATTTATCCATCCTATCTCTTTGTAACCTCCAAACAACAGTCTTATCTGTACTTTTCGGTTTAATTTTTATAAATGGTAATATCTTGTACACACCATTAATATTAAATTTACTATATCTATTATAATATTCTTTTGCCATATATGTAGTTTTTTACGTTGATATTATACTATCCATTGGTCATCATCCCACTTATATATGTAAGATTTAGTTTTAGGGCTTACATCTTCACCTCTAGTGAAAGTTGCTCTTACCTTAAATTTAATTGTATTATCTTTTATTAGTGTTTCTAATTTTTTTTGTAAAGTTTTTAATTCTCTTTTTAGTGTTTCAATTACCCTTTCTCTATCATCATTGTCTTCTTCGTCCTCAATTTCTACTTCTTTACCTATTATTTCACTATATACATCACTCATTTTTGATGAGTTGTCGTGTCTTACTTTATCTATTTTTGATATAGGAATTGCCCAACTTTTTTCTCTCTGAAAACCATTAAAAACTTCTTCATTATTATTAAGGTTAGTAATAACAACTTTTATTTTATTCTCACCAGACCCGTCTATTAATTCTGATGGGTCTATTTCAACATCTTTAATTTTAGATAAAATAATAGTTTCAGGATCACCAAATTCTTTATTTGAGTTAATTTCAATTTTACCCAATAATTTTTCATAATCAGGTTCTGTTATAGTTTCTTGTTTTTCATTGGTTAATTCTTGATTAATAGGTATTTCGGTTTTAAGTGATTCTGCAAAATTTCTTGACCTATCCTCACCTAATTTAATACCAGAAACAATCTTACCTTTACCCTCATTTAATTCAATACTATCAGATCTAGAATCATACATTTCAGTATTCGCATAGAAATTATAAGACATTGCATTTTGTAATCTATTTATCGGACCTTGTAATGATTGACCACCAATAATTTTAATGGATAAACTTACCTCAGCAGTCATAGGTTGTACACCAATACCTTCAGGATTTAAGTCCCATTGAATGTCACCTCCATTAGTATAAACTATATTTAATGTATCTACTATTATTTTTGTATGTATGAAATCACCAATCCTAAGTATACAAACAGGTGGTCTACCGAAAGATAAATTATCCGGTCTACGTTTATCGGTATCACTATAAACACTATTACCTTGTCTCATACATTGTTGTAAGAATGTTAACCTAGTATTTAACCCTTCTGGTGTTGTTGAGTGGAAACCGGGATGAAAATATTTTATCCTACTACTAATATTGTCAAAATAGTTTGGATAATCATCTTTAATTACATCAAAATATGTTGTTTCATTTATAAATAAATTATTAACCATATCTAATTCATCACCCAATATTTTATCTAATTCACTTTTTTGAATCATAGGGTCTGGTGTCACTGAATATGTTATTTCAACTTCTACTCTTCTATCAATAACTGCTTGTTCATCGTCTTTATTTACGTCTTCACCTGCAACAGCTTCAGTTTCTCCTAACCCCTTACTAATAAATTTTTGGTTTTTAGGGGTATATTCTTTAAGTAATTCCTCTATACTATCATTTCGTAACAAGCTCAATGTTTGATTATAGTTATCGGGTGCTGATTTAGAAGCATAACCTTTTAGTTTAATTTCATATTTACCTTCTTTGTTCGATAAAAACTTACCTATTTCACTATTAGCCCCATTAGTTACTAAGTCTATATAATCTTTATTTTTATCTGTTTGATATGTTGTTGGTGGTGCGTCTGATACATCATTCTGAAAATATATTACTAATTCTTTAGTTTCAGTAGTTTTTTGTACACTTTCTCTAACAATACTATTTAACTTCTTTTCTAATTCTTTTTTAGTGGTTACATTTAATCTAGTATTGTCCTCAATAAAATCTAAAAATTCTTTAGGTGATGTTATTCCAGCCAAAAACTTTTCAATTTCATTATCTTGTCTTCCCCTATATTCATTTATTATTCTAGGGTGGTCAACAACAACTTTAAATTTAAGTTGTCCAGATCTACTTGTGGTATTATAAGTATATAATGGTTCACTCCTTCCTATAAACTTATGTTCACTCCATTGAGTATTACTTTGTTCATCAAAAGATAATCCATACGGTGCAAACCACATAATTCTACCTTTCCTACCACTTAATAAATCTCCAGGTCCAATTTCTTGCATTGGTAAATCAGCTAAATTATCTGACCATGCTAAGTTTTCTAATGATAACATATATTTTTTATATGTTGTAAATGATTCTTCTAAATATGGGAAGTGTTTAACCATCCCATTACTTTGTAAAACACTTAACGATGCTTTTTTAGCATCAACTGAGAATCCTGCTTTTGATTCATCCTTTGTAAATAACCCACTTTTTCTTATTGCATTTTGATAGGAATACCCTTTTTCTATTCTACTTCTTTCTGTACCATCACTAGCTTTTAACCAAACTCTTGCGTATTCACCACTATTGTTTTTGATTGCATTACCTCTACTAATTTCTTTATCCGATGTCTTATCCTTAAAGAATTTTTTTGTTTGATCTATGAATACACCTGTTTCAGAGTGTAATTCAGTTAAATTGTTAGTTTCAGATAATATTGTTTGACTAGGGAATGTGTCTTTATCTTCATCACCCCAAATAAAATTTTCATCAATATCAATAGAGGTGTTGGTATCTTCAGTATCTATGAAATCTTTTGATGTGAATCTATTATTTACACCACCTTTTTTATTGGTTGTGTTTTCGTCACCAATATAATATCTACCTTCTGTTCCTCTCTCTCCTAATAATCTATCACCTAATAACCCTAATAATCTAGGATTTTTATATGATGGTGAATATTGATTTAATGATAGATGTCTAAATAAAGCATTTTTTTGTCCTGCACCAGTTCTTTTTAATAATTCTAATGTTCTACCTTCAGTTGTTAAGTTTAATTCAGAAGATACACCCAATTTAATCATTAGTTTATTAAACCCTTCTTTGAGTTTTCCTGAATTAGCCTTTGCAGTATTATATTCTTGCCACCCAATTGCCCCTTTTGGTATTGTACTAACTGGTAAATAAGTTCCAGATAGTCTTCCTAATAATTCTACACCTTTACCAATAATATTTGCTTGTGTTGTTATATCATAATTACTTTGAATAAACTCACCACCATTTGCAATATTTAATACGTTGGTATTAATTCTACCTGTGGTTTCATTTATGATTGCTTGAGATACTCTTTCGTTTAATAAAAACTCTAATCTATTTGAACCTATATTACCTAAGTTAGAATCAAAATTATTGTCTCTAGGAGCATCAATTGAGTCGAATGGATTCCTTATAACAATACTATTATTAAATCCAACCAGACCAAAGTTTTGAGTGGTGTAGTCACCATTATTTTTCTCTTCTGTATTTATGTTGGGTGCAATTACATAATATTCATCTCTATCATCACCTAAATAATATTTATTGTAATTTAATAAAGTGTTTCTTTCTTTAGTTTCATTATCTTTAATGGATTCCTTATCTAAAGAAATATTTTCTTCTAAATTGGGTAGCCCAAATACTACATTACCCATCTCCTCTTGAAAAGATTCTAATCCAGCTTCAATCACAGAATCTGTTATTGGTGGTGGTAAATTTCTATTTAACAAACTATCCCTTAACTCTTCTGTAGTTGTCCAAACACCATCTACGTAAATATTCCTATTTAATATTCCTCTAGGCATAAAAATTTCTTTTATTATAAATAGCTTGTAAGAAATTTCCCGGGATAATTAATAATATAACTAGTTATATTATAATATATTATTAACTAGTAATATATAACTAGTCTTGTTTTTTCTTGTTATTATTACTTGTTTTTCTTGTTATTATATATACAAGTCATGTCAAACATTTTAGGAAAGTAAAGTCTATTGTGAAAATAATAATTATTAAAAATTATCTTCTTGTAATATTAAGTTGTCTTGACCAGATATAGACCCACCATCCATTAAAGAATTAACTCCTTTAATTGTTGAATTTGTAATATCTTTTTGTATTTTTTTCTTGTCCTCATCGGTAAGGTTTCCAACACCACTACCATCAGCGGTTACACTAACATTAACATTAACACTTCCGTCAACATTAACCTTTTGAGAGTTGTTTGATAAATTAACACTTCTATTGGTGTTTATATTTTGGGCATCAATATTTGATGTATTATTAGTGGTATTATCAGTAGATGTAGTTTTAAGTGATTCGTAAGCATTGCTAGCATAAATTTTAGTTGGACCTTCGTCCATATTATTTATAGTTTTAGCAATTGTACTATTTCTTTCAAACACATTAATTACTTCCTTAAACCCTCCTTCAGCTTGATCCTTATATTTGTCAAAATTAGATTCTTTGAGTAATCCTGTGATTTTACCACCAAACATAGAAGCAATTTCTGATAAATAATTTGATGTTTGAGTATCACTACTCCCCATAAACTCCGTTGCACCATCTCTAATTACATTAGTATACTCTCTAATACCACCCATCATATTACCAAATATTTGAGATGCTGTTTGAGTTGACTTTTTAATACCAGCTTCTGTAATTTCATATATACCAGTACTAATTGCAATATCTGTCATAATTGCTTTGGTATTATTTTCAATTGCTTCAGTATTTGTTTGAGTTGCCAATGCTTGAGTTTTCATTATATTCTCATCACTAAACGCTTTAAGTTTATCTGCTTGTTCTTGTGTAATATCTGCAATATCTATTTGTTCACCACCAACATCTACAACCCATTTACCATCTTTCATTTGAGCCATACCTGCCAATGTTTCTCTCATATCGTCATCTGCGATATTACCTGACACATTCATTTTTATGTCTTTGATTTTTGAAGATTGGAAAGCTAAATCAATCATTCTATCTTTAGAGATACCTAGTTGTTCTGCAGCAAAAGATAATTGTTGTCTAGCCTCTGCTGGTAAATCATACTCACCAGTTTCTTTATTAAACTCGATCATATTTTCAGTCATAGTCTGAAGCTTCTTAGACAACTCTTCTGGCTTATTTCTAGCCAAATACATTGTCTCAAAAGGATCTCCAAAGGCAGCAGCAATATCACCACCCATTAACTGTAATTGAGCTGCGGCCTCAATAGCCGCTTCAGGCTCGTAAAACTTATCTGCCATACCTAACATATCAGATATGTCCATTCTCATCTTAACAGCAAGCTTTGCCATCTCAGTCATTGCTTCAACACCACCCTTAAAGGACATTCTTTGCATTGAAGACATTTCTTGTGTAAGTAATTTTAATACTTTTGTCGAATTAATCCCTAACTTATTGGAACTATTAACCAATTCATTTAACATTTTATGAGAATCGTCAATACTCTTCCCCATTAATGTAAATCTTTCATATAATCTAGCCGCTTCACCTTCTGCAAGTCCTGTAGATAATGCAAAGGCAGACATATTTTTTAAGTTTTGTGCACTTAAAACATTTTGCCTTCCAGATTGATCAGAAAATGCTTTATAGGTTTCTGCTAAATCCTCAGCAGTACCACCCATTCTTTCAATATCTGGTAACGCTTCTCTAAAATTCTTAGATACTGCAAAAGCCCTATCACCAGTAATACCTAAACTTTTATTTACTGATTTATATTGTTTAGCGATTTTTTCACCAATATCATATTGGAAGTATGTGTTAAGGGTTACTGCCTTAATTTTATCTAATGCACTCGTATAACTATTAAAGATATGGTTTTCAACTGAAGCCGCTGAATCAATCTGTGATTTTGCGGATTTCTTAGCAGCTTCCGCAACTTCTTTTATTTTTTCTAATTCAACTTTTTTGTCACCTGAAGCTTTATTTATTCTTTTTTCTATTTCGTCAATCTCTTTTTCATATCGTTTGAGATCTTTGGTGGCTTTTTCCCAACCATCTATGTCAATTTTTATGTTTGATGCATCTTGAACCTTTTTTAATTCATTAAGATATTTGTCAAACTCCTTCTTATTTTCACCTGTTAAGCCTTTACCTGCATCCTCTAAATCATCAAATTCACTCATAAATTAAAACTATTTATATTTTGTTATTTCCATAACTACTGAAGATAAGTCATCTTCTTTTCCTGTTTTAGTGTTTTTTTGTATTAAAGTAGGTACTATTTCACCCTTAATATTTTCGATAGGTCTATCTAACTTAATTATAAGTTCAACATCTTCTAACCCTTTAGCAATGAAAGAATTGTTTTCACTACCCAATAAAGATATAATATATTTAGAACCCCTATTATGGTATGAGTTAACTCTATAAGCTTTGGAATAACCAGGACTTAATTCTTTACCATTAAAATCACCAATAAATTTAATAGGGGTATCAAACTTTAAGTATAATGTATTTATTGTATCATTTTGATTACCATCTAAAACACCATCACCATCATGTGAGATACGACTTAATGCCTTTGTTAAATATTTAAATACGTTTCCGGAATAATCACCTGATGTATTTGGAGTACTTTTATATTTGGGTCTAGATTTATTAACTACTAAACCAGCAACACCTAAAATCTCAACAATAAGGTTATCTATCTTGTTGTTTAAGTCTTCTACAATTCTATTTTGTTCTTTAATTTTTTTATTTAAATCCATAACTAATGATTATATTATATAAATATGTTAATCATCAGTATTATTCGGAGTCATAGACTCTTGTAGATTTTGAAGCATAAATCTTCTTATATAAACAGGCATTATCATTATATCACTATATGTGTAATTACCCACTTTAATTAAGTAGTTAATTTCTTTTAAAACGTTTGGGAGGTAATCAGAGTTCAGGCCAGAAAAAATCGCTAGTGAATCTAAGAAATGTGTCTATAGACTCACCTCCAGGAATCAAAGCTTTTACATTTAAATCCATACCTGGTTCATTTTCAGAAATGTATTTTCTTAAATGTCTAGCATCTAGAATTGGTAACCTTTTTAATGTGTTAGATATTTTTAATTTATCTCTTTCACCATTAATTTCAGTAACTTGTTGTTCTAACTTAATCATTAGCCTTTCAGAAACATCACTACCATATCTTTTTTGTCTATCCTCATCTATGGTATCAATCGCTTCCTCATCTTTACCTGTAGTAAACTTAAACTTAACTAAGTATCCTTTATTTGGTAAACGATATTCAAACTCACCATTTTCATCAGGAGTAATCACTAATTTTTTTTGTTTTAATTCTGTCAAATTAATTTCACCTACTACAAAACTATTTGTTGATTTATCATATACTTGTTGTGAATATGTTTCACCATATCCAGTTGCTCTCAACCAAATAAGGATAGCCAACTTATCACCCTCCAATAAATCCTCTGTAGGGAAACCTAAATCTTTTATTTTTCTATCAATTAAAACAGATAAAAACTTACCATTTTGTGATAAGTTAGGGGATGTAAGAATTGTTTCGTCCATAGCGGTTAAATACTCCACTTTAAGTGACGATTTTTTATTAGGGTATAATAACCCTTGTGAAGGTAATTCTAAGACATCATATGGTACCTTTAAGTCCTCAGGCACATAGTTTGGTGACATAGTATTTGTATTGTCAATATTTTCCATAAGTAAAACTTTTTATTTATTAATTATAATAATAAATATCTCTAAGTAAATTTTGTGATAATTACTAATATTAGTAATTCATACCACCCAGTCCCAATTCATCTTTAATGTTTTGAGGTACCCTACTAAGTTTTTTTGATAATTTTTCTTTAAATGGTGTTTTTTCTTCTAAACTATCTACATATTTTGCAGATTTTCCTAAAGCATCTAAAGCATCTAAAGCTATATTATGTACTTTTAAACTATCCGGTAAAAGTTTATAATTCATAATATGGGTTTCTGCTAATTCCTCAAACATTTTTAAGTATTCTAATATTTTTTCACCTTTATTTAAAAAAGAAGAAATATATTCACTACTAAAAAGTATTGCTGCATTTTGATAAGCACTAATAGACAAAGATAATCCCGTATCTATACCAAGCGCAGGTAATATCTCAATAACCCTTTGTACCAAATCAACAATATCAATAATAATACTTAATTGAGCATCACTTATTTCTTCTTCAGTTGATAAATTTTCAACCAAAGAGTTTAATTCTTCTGTACCAGTTTTTAATTCAGCAAAATTCTTAATAATTCCTGTACCAGCAACTACCCATTCAACAAAAGGTATTGTATTTATACCAGCACTAATAGTGTCTAAACCACCATCAACAGCAACACTACTAAGTTTAGATAATACTCCTTCAGAAAATATTCTTTTATATTGACTTTCTGTAATTATAATTTTTCTGTTCATAATGATTAATTTATATCACCCATACCCAATTCACCCATAATATTTTGAGGTAATTTATTAAGTTTTTTTGATAATTTTTGATCTAATGGTGTTCTTTCTTTTAAATTTTTAATATATTCTTCTCCTTCAGCAAGTGCATCAAAACCATCAGTAACAATTACGATTGGGTTTATTTCTTTAGGTATTAATTGAGATATTGGTGAAATACTATCCCCAATAGTATTAATAATACCATCCTTTTTGGAAAGAAGTGAAGATATATATGAAATAAACTCATCTCCACCTATCACTCTTAATGCGTTAAATTTTATACTTGTTAAAAATGCGATAATTTCCGTTAATCCTGGATCAGGAAATGCCCCTAATATCGATTGAAATAAATCGAGTATATCAGTTATGATATCAGTTTGTAAATCACGAACCTCTTCCTCTGTTGGTGATCCGTTACTTAATAAATTAGTAAGGGATTCTGACCCATCTTTTATTTCTTTTAGATTTTTTATAATTGATGGTAATGCTACACCTAAGTCACCTACACCAGGAATTGCAGAAAGTAAATCTCTTACAGCGTCACCGCCAATATCAGATGCAACATCAACAACAATATTTTCATTTAGTCTTTTATATTGACCTTCAGTAATTATAATTTTTTTCATAATATTTTTTTATACTATCCCTATTTATTTATGAAAAAGGGTTTATTGTGTCTTTTACAAAGTCTCTGGCCCAAGCTTCTAAGTTATCCCACCAGTTACTATCTTCGTATCCCTTTAAAAGTTTAATTATAGCATTTCTTGTATCCTCCCATGCTTTCTCGTCATCTGCACTTTCTATATCTTCCAGTAATTCTGAATTATATTCTTCTTTATACATTTTTGTAAATAAAGGAACTAAACCCTTTTCATCATAATCCCTCAATACTTCGAAGACATTTTCATACTCTTCTTTACCAACAGGATCCAAAGTTGATCCGAAGTCTTCAAAAGACTCATCTTTTGTTACTTGATCCATCATTCCCTCATATATTTCTGGGAATTCCTTTGCAAAATCCTTTATGAGAAAATCCTTACCTTTATTTCCTAACCATAATTTGACATCATTTACACTTTCAGTCTTAGAATCACCTTTCCAAAAATTGTTCCACATTCTTTTTGCAGTATCTAATATTCCTTCATCTTCTTTAGGAGTTTCTTCACCACCTTTAGGAGTTCCTCCTCCAGCTTTAGGTGTTTCTTCACCACCTTTATATTTACTAAATGAATCCATTGCTTCTGATAGTTTACCAGCATCACCGTTACTTAAACTAAATGTATCTTCATTACAATCATATTTACCTGTTAATTTTTCAATTTTACTACCAGATAATTTACGATATATTAATTTACCATCAGCAAGGAAATATATCCCCTCACCAGCTTCATTTTCTATTAAGAAAGCGCTAACACCATTAATTTTAGTAATTTCACCTTCGCCATCATATTCTATACATTCATATGCAGGTGTTGATTCATCACCAGTATCAGTTTCGGTACCACTATCAACAGATGTATTTGTACTATCTGTATTTCCTTTAGATGAAGATACTTCAGAATCAACAGGTGTTTCTCCACTGATTTGAGCAATAGCTTTATCAAACTTATCACTTAAATTATTACTAAAAGTTTGACCTTGACCATCTTTACCTTCAACCCATTTCCAGTTTTCTGTTAAAGAGTTGTTTATGTCAAATGTAGTAACAGACTCAAATAAAGATTTTCTATTTAGTTTAGATTCTTTAATATATGTTGCAACAACTTTACCATTTTTATCTTTTTTAACTGCTTTTTTAGTGTCAATTAAATGGTAAGTATATCCCTTTTGTGAACCACCTAATTTTTGTAGTGGTTTAGTGAAATCACCTGTTTTTGTTACACCTTTTTTAACTTCTGTTTCTGGTTCAGGTTTTGGTGTATCTTTTTTAACTTCTGTTTCTGGTTCAGATTTTGGTTGATTTTTAGCAGTTGATACTTGACTCTCACCAGAATCATCAATCGCACTTATACCTACATCAGGTACATCAGTTTTGATTTTAGGTGATTTTGCACCAAACATATTATTATTTATACCTTGAACTGATTTATTTGATGCTACTTCTTTATTCGCATCTGTATTATCTTCTTTATCTGTAGGGGTGGCTTCTTTATCTAATTGATATTTTTTAGGTTTCTCTAATCCTTTAACCTCAAAAATTTTATATATTCTACCGTTACTATGTGGCTGTGTTTTATGTGCTTTAAGCGTTTTACTGAAATTATTTGTATCAATGTTTTCAAAACCTTCTTTTTTAATATAGTTAATTAATGCACTAATAAACTCAGATTGTCTAGAACCTTCATCTGCTGCAACCATAAAAAAGTTAGTTGCTTCATCATATTCTCTAGTTTTAATTGCAACTTGACCAATTGATCTTTTTGATCTCTTTTCTTTTAATTTTTTTATTTTCTCAAAATATTTAGGTGTCGCAAATTTATTTAAAAAAACAGATTTATCACCATCGGTATAAACTTTATTTTTCATATAGTTATTAATTGTCTTATACCCAATATCAACAACACTAGCCTCTGATAGTAACTCATCACTATCATTTTCTACTAAGTTTCCGTGTAACCTTTCTTCTGTGAAGAGTTGTTTAATTCTATCTATTTGTTCTTTTATATCTTTCATATGAAATAATCTTTTTTTATAAATATCATTATAAACAAAAAAAGCCTTCCATTACTGAAAGGCTTTTAGTATAATAAAATTTTAATTAATTCTTAGAATACGTTGATTGCTCTATCGAATCTTAAAGTTGCTGTAATTTCAGCTAGTGCAGATGAATTATAATCTAATCCACCAAAATCAGCATCAACTATCATAGTTTGTTCTAATAACCATTTCTGTACAACAACACCTGTTGGGTCTAACATTTCTAATTCTACATCTTTCTTATAACCTGCAGCATAACCTTGTCTACCTGTTACTGATTCAGAATGTAATCTAACCCACTCCATTAAAGCTTGTGTAGCTGATGGTCCGATTGGATCTCTAAATTTTACTGAAATAGATTCCCACTTAAATCTACCTGCAACATAAGTTGATGTATTTAAGAAAGGAATTTCTGTTTCTTCACTCGTATATTTTGGTCTAGATGCTGTTGATACCCACCATTCTTGAATACCTAATTCTGCTGGAAATCTTAGTATAAATCTATTTTGTCTTAACGGCTCGTAAGGTACGGGCATCCTCATTAACATATCTGGCATAATTCTATTGTTTTAATTTTTTTCTTTATTCTTTATTATAAATATCTGTTATCTAAAAAATTAACTTTTCTGAATAACAATTCTTTTTTTCTTAGTATCTTTAGGGTCTGAAGTATCATAAACTAAAAATCTTACGTTTGGATATGAATTCTTTAATTCTTTACCAATAAACTCTTTAGCTAACTCAACATTCTTTAAGTCATCATCACTAAACCCTACACTTAATCCATTATATTCAGGATTACCTTCTAATTCTTTAGCTGCATTAACAACTCTAGAAGTAAAATCTCTAAGAGCAATTGTTTTAGCAATTTCAGGATTCTCAGCACCACCTTCAGAACCAAACTTTTCCTTAAACTCATCTGAAGATACTGGATGATAATCTTGTAGAGATAAATACTCATCTACTGATGAACCTCTTAATCTATCCATCATCATTTGTTTCTCTTCATCACTAAAAGTCATGTCAATTAAAACTTTAGTACCATCTTTAAGTGCCTTTGGAGATTGTCCTCTTGCTGTGATAATAGAAAAGTCGTTACCATACTTTAATGCTTCTTTAAACTTACTGAAACTAGGTCCATATGAACCATCTTCAATAGCTTTTTTAGTATCTCTAATAAATGCATCATAATCTCTAAAATCAACAAATGCTTCTAAAGGATTATCATTTAATAGTCTATACTCAGTCCCAACCAAATGTCTCATTTCTGCAAACTCAGATGTTGATACATCTACTGGTACATACTCATCACCAACTTTCTTCTCTAAGTGAATATGTGTTGGCATGTTAAGAATATTATCATCCCAATCAAAAGAGTAAGCTCTTTTTTGAAATTCTACCAATCTGTTATACTGTGATTCTGTTAATTGTACTTTCATCTTTTTTTTATAAATATTACTCTACATTATCTACAATATCTTGACCAACTACTTCTTCTGCGTTAGAACCGAAAGCTGATCTAATTTTTTCACAAAACATTGGTGCAAATTTATCTTGTAAATCTTGTACGAAACCATCGTTATTAAGTGCTTCGAAAGCTGCATTTCTGAATGTGTCAGAAATCCATCCTCCACCTACATCCATTTTTCTTAATAAGTATTCACCTAAATACTCAATAATACTATCAGTTAAGACATCTGCGATTTTCTCACAGTTATCTAATGGAGATAAAAATAATTTAAGGTCTGAAAACTCTAAGTTACCTAATGCAACTTTTAAGAAACTTAGTAACTCACCGTCAATACCTATTTTTGGTAGGATAAAAGAAATAATTCTTTCTTTAAATGATTGCATAAATCCATCTGGACTATTTCCAAAAATTGAACCTAAAGCATCCATGATACCTTCGTTAATTTGGTTTGATTTAACACCTTTTCTATGTAATGCATTACTTGTTTCACATATAGTGTTAAATAATTGATCGTAACTAATTGTTTTATTTTCTCTTATTACTTTATTACAATTTTCTTTAATAATTATAGAAGCTTTATTACTACGATTCATTTTCCTTAAATCTGTTTCTGTTAATTTGATTGTCATAATATATTTTTTATATAAATATTATATTTTAAAAAATGGGGAGAAATTCTCCCCATATTATTTTTTTATTAGATATCATCAAAGTTTGCACCTGTATTAGTAATGTTAAACTCAACACTGATATACTCTAACGACCTTGTTGGTTTTATAAAGATTCTACCATTTAATTCGTTTCTATCTATAGCTTCTGGATCGTTGTCTACCTGTACTCTAAAGTCAGTTAAACCTCTTTCCTTTCTAATGTTATCCAAAATTGGATTCACTAATGATAAGAATTGGTTTCTTACAACTGAATCGTTTTGTTCAAATAACAATCTGATAGAAACTGCTGAAATAAGTTTTCTAGCTTGTAACAATAATCTTCTAACGTTGATTCTGTTAAGTGCAGTTTCTGTACTTTGTAAAGTTTTATTACCCCATATAACTACACCTACATTTGAGAATGTCGCCATTGGGTTAATCATACCTTCGTATAACGTATCTCTTTGATCTAAAGTTAATTTAGTTCTTGCTTTGATTGCGTTT
>Ga0228620_1000611_pt1 | contig 18027 bp, 22 predicted proteins | sample 23DmetaG_FD_186030 | JGI IMG/M metagenome (GOLD analysis project Ga0228620, IMG submission 186030) | Seawater microbial communities from Monterey Bay, California, United States - 23D | ecosystem: Environmental > Aquatic > Marine > Coastal | place: USA: California | collected 2016-10-06 | reverse complement strand
ATAGGTTGTAATGTTTGTATATTATGTTCTCGTTCTTCCATATGTTTCTTTATTAAAGTATCCATATTATCAATAGGTGTATCTTTAGTTGTATCTTGAAATTGTACTTGTTTTGGAACGTCTTTTCGAACCATACTATCGTATTCTTCTTTTTTTTTCTCAAATTCGTTAATATATTGTTGTTCGCGATTGTGTACCATTATAGGTGGTGTAGATATATGTTGTTGTTGTAGTGGTTGTTGTTGTAGCGGTTGTTGTTGTAGCGGTTGTTTTTGTAGCGGTTGTTGTTGTAGCGGTTGTTGTTGTAGCGATTGTTGTTGTAGCGATTGTTGTTGTAGCGGTTGTTGTTGTAGCGATTGTTGTTGTAGCGGTTGTTGTTGTAGCGATTGTTGTTGTAGCGGTTGTTGTACATTGCCATTTACTTGATAAATTGACTGAACCATGAAGCTAATGGTGGTCTTATTGAGTTCGTGTAATTGGTGTTCTGTCAAATTGGTATCAATATACTGCATATAGAACCTTTCAATAATAGATCTGAACCATTCTTCTTTTCTAACATTCTTATGTAGAGAAAAATATGAAGTTACCAATGGGTTTGTTTGGATAATATCCCATATTAGTTTTTGATTTTCAGGTGCTACGAATGACGACATAAATATGTATTACACTACTACATATTTATTTCTTTTTACCATTTTTTACACTTTGTTTTTTGTATATTCGCTTTTGACGTGTTTTGTTACCTTTTATATTTTTTAGTGTATGTTTTTTTTTGCGTTTATTACTGCCAACATATGGAGCCTTGCTCAAATACCCTATTTTATATGTGTTACTTTTTTTATCTAAATTGACTTTGTAATCTTCATTTGTGTATAAATAAGGTTTTATACTATGTATCTCGTATGTTTCCATTGGGATAGCATTTTTTATCTTTTCAAATAATTCATTATTTAAGTTCTCTATATTAGGAATATTGGTATGGTCCGGTTTCTGATTAGTGGAATACTTTGACATCAAATCAACAGAATGGACTAATCCATTTATATAACTTTCTACTCCGTCATAAATGCTACTTCCTAAGTCTCCTTCAACATTAATTATGATATCTGCAATATTTACTTTTTTGTTATTATTAGTATCTACTTGTGGAACAACACTAACAGAAATGGATAATCCGTGAGTTTTGTATTTTTTTTTTAATTTACTATTTATGTCATTGTATATTTGAGACAGAGATTTATTCATATTTACTATAACGGTATATTTTTATCTGAATTCGACAGATCTTTATTGAAATATATATCGCGTAAATAAATAATATCTTTATCGTGTACTCGTTTATTTGTAAAATAGTCTATTTTTTTGTCATAACTATTATTCTTAGACCTTAATTTTGGTTTAGAATGTTTATTTGGTGTTAACATAGTAATCAAGAAATACAACACATACATTCCACATTCAGTTGTAGAATATTGATGTGTTTTTTTATTAATAACGACATTAAACGCGGGTTCTTGTTTTTTTATAATTTTGATAAAATCATCAATTTGTGGTTCTAATTTTCCCTGATAACCAAATTGACTATCAAAGTGGAATAGAAGTTTCTCTTTTAGGTCAATATATATAGCAGCCCAATGCGTACCTGGTCCAGTATGAATATCATAATTAATTACAATGCCTAATTTATTAATTTCTGGGTATTTTTCGATGTATCTAAAATAATTAAAATTACACAAAATTTCTTCAACGCATCCACCTAAATAAGTATGTTGTTCGTTAAAATCAATTGACGTTGGACCAATTAATTTGAAATCAGGATATTTATCTTCATATTGCTTCAACACAGCTTCTATATCGTAATTGGTAAGCCATCTATTTGGGTCGGCATTCCATGTATTTGGCTGGTATGGTCTATATAATTCAGATAATAATTTTTCACGCATTAACCCATCATCAATAATACCCAACCAACAATCTTCGCGGCGACATACACTGTATTGAGCTATTCGTTTTTGTAGTTTAGTAAAAATACTTGTCGTGTCATCATTGTTAGTAATGTGTATTTTATACTTAGGAAAAAAACGATTGAATTCCCCTACAAGTAAAACAATGTCTGAATTCCTTAAACAGGATGTTCCATCTCTGGATACAACTGAATCATTATTTGGATTGCAGTTTATTTTTAATAATTTTTGATTGTTATTTGTATTTAACTTACTCTTACGAGTGTTTATAGTGTTAGCTTTAATTTTAGTTTTAGTTTTAGTTTTATTTTTAGGTTTATTTTTATTACTTATATTTAAACGTTTGCTTTTTGTCATATATACTATTTGAATATTAAAATACTTGCTGATGGTTGTGTAATCTACGATTTTTTGGTAATAATGTTACCCCAAAAATAAGCGTTAACTGCATCGACTTGAGCCTGATCTTTTTCTGGTAAAGTATCAGGTGCTTGTTTGATTTCATCAAACATTGTGTCGGAATCACTTGTATCATCTGATTGAACCGCTTCCATTTTAAAATGTCTAATCAAACATTTACTATATTCTTCAAATGCATCGTTTACATCATTACTAATTTCTGTAAGTGGTTCATTTAGAAGTTCGTTAGTAAGATTTATGATTTTGCATTTATAAGTGTGTAAATCGTGAGTATATTGTTTATTTTTATATTGATTTGTAGATGACGCGTGTTCTCTATACTTTTGGTATTTTTGTTTATTCATTAGTAATTTAAGTGTAATGTTGTCGATGTATGTATCTGTATCATTTTCGTCTTCATAAGGCTCAATAAGAGAACATGCATTAAGTGATAAATCGTCCATCATATACATTATATAGAAATATAATTGTGGTAATATACAAAAATATAAATGTATAATATATAATGAGTAGTTCAATTGTAGGAGGACCAAGAAGAGGTCATTTTAATAGAAGTGGAGAACAAGTATTAGGGAGAAAAATAGTAACTAAATCTTGGAACACTGTAAACGCACAAGATAGTATTAATGGCAATAACCGTGTTATTACGCCTTTCCGTGCAGTGAATAACAATGGTGATTATTTAGCCCGTAAAAATTATACTTGCGGTGGACCAAATCAAACAAATGCAAGCAAGCCAGGATTAAAATCTCGCATAGGTCACATTTTATCTGTTTGTGACAACACCGGCGTAACAGGGAGTTCTACAAATGTTAAACATGTTCCTGATTCATCTGATTATATTAAATTCAAAAAATTATCAAGCACAAACAAGAACTATAATGACACCACATCCGGTGGTGATGAACATAATGGATCTTATGTTAGCTTAATGAGGGTTCGTCGTTAAATTGAAAACGATTCGTTTGTGTCACTTTTGAATGTGTAATATTATTTCACCAATCGTGTACATGTGTCTACATATGTGAGATATTACAGTGTAGCAAAATTATATTATGAAAAAAAAGAGTAAAAAATGTAAAGAAAACTCATATTACTTTATCACATGGTATCATTTCTAACCATATGATATACATAGAACTGTATGTTTTTCACAAGACAAAACATAAACAATGGAAAATTGGAGTTTGCGAATGCTATGCCAATGAAAGATACTACGTCATCAAATGAGTCTTCTTTTAGCAATGCAAGAAGAGCGTATTTAGAAATAACACCAATAACCCCATCGAATATCTTTGACGGCAACCGTGATGCATCAAGTGTAATTGAAAGAAGAAAGACACAAACCATAGGTAATGGGTCATATAATACAACTGGGACAGTTAATTCATTTCTTAGTCCAGGCGATAGAAATGTAGTGAATCGCGCAATTAGAAAGACTCGTAATGGTGGATCAGTACCACCATCAAAGAAAGGAGGAATAACACCAATGTTTTAATTATGTTACATAACTCTAAAACAACTGATGTATCCATTATCAATAAAATGTTTAGGATATTTTTCATGAGTAAGTGACTAATAAACCCACCATTTACAATCTTGACGATTTAAAATCTTCAATAATATATAGAAAATGTTCCCTTATTTTACCGAGTTCATTGGTGCTATATTTTTCATGTATGTTGTATTAGTGACCAATAATCCATTAGCAATAGGAGGTGCTCTTGCTTTGGTAAGATTAGTCGCGCAACCTGTTTCAGGAGGACACATTAATCCAGCAGTATCTATTGCGATGACTTCTGCCGGAAAATTGCCAATACAAGAATTGTTACCATATTGTGTATCTCAAATATTAGGTGCATTAGTAGCATTAGAGATTTTCAAAAGACAAGATCTAAGTATTGATTAGGTTGGCTAATAAACTTATCCAGAAAGTGTGGATAAGTTTATTACAACTAATGTTCTAACGGTTCATTGCTAATAACTTGTAAATAATAAATAATCCAACAACACTTAATGTACCAACGTAAAGGTTAGTGATAACATCCATTGATTTCTTACTCTTACATTTCCTTGGTACATGGTCAGGTTCTGTATTCACGATTCCATCATTTTCACTACGCATTAACGTATGATATTTCTTATCAGCATTCTCTTGTATGATAATATCAGCATATCCATTATTTGATGTATCAAAATGCTTATACTCGGACTCATTTGAAAAGTAGTTACTGCTAAACATTTTTTATATACGATATAGAAAGATGTTATTGTGATAACATATCTACAAAAAATATGTGTGGTATATTCGGGTTACTAAACTACAATGGATACTACCTAACAAATACAGACATAGAAAATTCGTTTAGTAAAGGGGTAAAACGTGGTCCAGAAGTATCTTTATTAAAAGAAGCATCATTAAGAACACGTTTTGGCTTTCATAGATTAGCTATTAATGGTATAAATGAAGTATCAAACCAGCCTATTACAATTGGAAATATAGTTCTTATATGTAATGGTGAAATATACAACTACAAAGAGTTAAAAACACATTTAACAAGCAATTTTACAAACAATAGCGACTGTGAAGATGATTTTGAATTCGATACACAGTCTGACTGTGAAATAATTATTCATTTGTACGTTCGGTATGGAATGGAAGCTACATTAAATATGATTGACGGAGAGTTTGCCTTTATTTTACTTGACAAAAATTTGGAAAATATGACGCCTAAACTATTCGTAGCACGTGACCCATATGGGGTTAGACCATTGTTTATAATGTCGCCAATAAATAGTAAAACAGTATATGATAATATTCTTTGTTTCGCAAGCGAGCAGAAGATGCTAATAGATTTGAAATCGAAGATTAATAAGGAAAACCCGTCTGTCAGATATATTTTAAATCAGTATAAACCCGCAACATATTCCCAATATGAAATGTCCCATAAAACAGCATATATTTGGAAATTAAAGAAATTAAAATACTACAACACCATAGTGTTCTCATCCGATATTACACGTATTGCCTCATTACAAGAAGATTATTCACAAAAGATCCAACATTACTTAGTCGATGCGGTAAGAAAGCGTGTAGAAAACACAGAGCGCCCAATTGCCTGCCTATTGTCGGGTGGTCTTGATAGTAGCATTATTACGTCACTTGTAAATGAGTTCCATAAGAAGAAGTTTGGTTGCCCTGTAGAAACATATAGTATCGGACTTGAAGGGTCAAATGACTTAGAACACGCAACGATTGCGGCTGAATATTTACAGACAAAGCATACACAAATAAAACTATCGAATGATGAATTTACTAATGCTATTCCAGAAGTAATATATGATATTGAGAGTTATGATACGACAACTGTGAGAGCAAGCATAGGAAATTGGTTAGTAAGTAAGTACATATCAGAAAATAGTAATACAAAGGTAATATTCAATGGTGATGGTGCGGATGAAGTGATGGGGGGGTACTTATATATGAAAAAGGCTAATAATAGTTTAGAATTTGACAAAGAATGTAGGCGATTACTAAAAGAAATACATTACTTTGATGTATTACGGTCTGATAGGTCAATCGCAAATCACGGACTTGAAGCGCGGACGCCATTTCTCGACTACAGTTTTGTTCAGATGTATTTAAGTATCCCTATTATATTACGATGTCAACCCCATCGTATGGAAAAATATTTATTGCGTGACGCATTCAGTATACATAAATACAAAACATCATCTGGAAAGCAACTTTTACCAGACGAAATTTTATCCAGACGAAAAGAAGCATTTAGTGATGGAGTAACATCTCCACAAAATACAACTAAATCAGTTATAGACGACTTCATCACGAAAGAATTAGACGTGTTGAACCTGTTTACAGAAACTAATCCATCATTATCAAACGATGAAAATGCGTGGGTAAAAAAAGCACTACAAGTTGATCCAGTTATGAAACATTTACAAGACCACAATATACCTACCACAAAAGAACAATACTACTATCGACGTATTTTCGAACAACATTATAAAGGGCAAGGAAAAAGCATTCCACACTTCTGGATGCCTCGATATGTCAATGCAAATGATTCAAGTGCACGTACATTGGAACTATATAATGAATAATGTCTAACAAATATTATTCTAATTTGATATATATTTGAGTAAAATATTTACCTGATAAGTATTTTACTATACATAACTAAATTGACCTAAAAAGCCGAATTGAAATCGAAGACATTACCATCATTTGTTCTATCCGCCAATGCATATTCTGCATTGGTTCGTTCAAAGAAGTTCACCTTAGATTCAATACTAATTAGTTCCATAAAATCAAATGGGTTCTTGCTATTATAAATCTTATCGTATCCTAACTGTAGGCAGATACGGTCAGCAACAAATTCGATATAACTGCTCATTAATTTTGAATTCATACCAATCATACGACAAGGAATAGCATCTATAATAAATTCTTTTTCAATGACTACTGCTTCTGTTATGATTTTATATATATCTTCTTGTAGTAATTTATTATTTAATTTAGAATATAAGAGAATAGCAAACTCTGTATGTAGTGCTTCGTCACGTGAAATTAGTTCATTTGAAAATGTCAACCCAGGTAGTAGTCCTCTTTTTTTTATCCAATATATAGAAGCGAATGATGAAGAAAAGAATAATCCTTCAATAAGTGCGAACGCAACTAATCGTGTTGCAAAGCAAGAACTCTTATCATTTAACCATTTTTGTGCCCAATCAAATTTTTTTTTAATACATGGATAATTCTCGGTCGCTTTAAATAATTGTTCTTTCTCGTCGCTATCTTTGATATAGGTGTCAATTAATATACTATACATTTCAGAATGGATTGTTTCAATTGCAATTTGAAATCCATAGAAAGCACGTGCCTCTGATGGTTGAACTTCATTCATGAAGCGGGTACCAAGATTATCTGTTACAACAGCATCACTACTTGAAAAAAAAGCTAATATCATTTTTATAAAGTTTTGTTCATTACTTGTCAACTTTTCCCAGTCATTTAAGTCCTGTGCCAATGAAATTTCACCAGTGTGCCAAAAAGAATCAATTGAACGCTTATACATATCCCAAATATCAGGATACTTTATTGGAAACATGACATACCTATCATCGTCTGGTGATAAAAGTGGTTCTGTTTGTTTTTCTTGTGTTAGTGACAATTCAGACATTTTTATCTAAATAATATAGTAGGCATATTTTTATTATGTTTTCAAAAAATTGTATAGTCTTATCAATAGTAGTGTAGAATTATCATATGTATACATAATAACCCCATTAGAATAGCGTGAGTAAGAATTATAATTTATGTATTAGGAAATTATTTGATATTATTATCAATAGTAGAGTAGAATTATCATATGTATACATAATACCCCATTACATAGTGTATATAAGAATTATAATTTATGTATTAGGAAATTATTATTTACAATATTTGATTGAATTTATTTAGGTGTAGATAGTAGATATAAGAATGAAATTAACAAACTACAAATTAGAGAATGAATTCTTTGGTGAACAACCAACTAACTCTATTAAGAAGCGTACAAATAAAAAAGCTCGTAAACAAAATGAAAAAGAGATAATGTACGAACATATGATGGAAATTGAGCGAGACAAAGAATTATCAAACATTAAACAAAGCTATAATTACGAAAATGTGAAATACCATTCTGCTAAGGATCAACATTTATTTGAATCGAAGTTTGTTACACCTAAAAACGGTAGCCAAAAAGAATATATTCGATTACTTAGACAAAAATCAAGAAAAATTGTTGTAGCAACAGGACCGGCAGGAACTGGAAAGACGATTATTGCAACAGAAAATGGTATTAGAAGTTTCTTATTGGGAACAGTTGAGAAATTAATTTTTACACGTCCATCAGTCAGTGTTGATGAGGAGTTAGGGTTTTTACCAGGAACATTGGAAGAAAAAATGGCACCCTGGATAAGACCAATATATGACGTACTATACAACTTTATTTCACCAAAAGAAGTCACAATTTTATTGGAAGAAAAGATAATCGAGATAGCACCATTAGGTTATATGCGAGGACGTACATTTAAGAACTGTTGGATTGTAGCTGATGAAATGCAAAACTCTACTGCATCACAGATGAAAATGTTAATGACAAGGCTCGGCGACTCAAGTAAGTTAGTAATTACAGGAGATTTAGAACAACATGACCGTAGAAATGAAATAAATGGATTAGAAGACTTTTTACATAAATTTAAAGGGAAACGCTCATCAAGTATAAGTAGCATTGAATTTGACAATAATGATATTCAACGAGAAGAAGTGGTTAAAGAAGTATTAGATATCTACAGTGGAGATATTCCTACATGCTACATTGACGACAACAATGATGATGAAAATGCTGAATTTGATGAATAAATCATTGAACGTGTAGTAACAAATTTCTGCTACTATATTATATATAAATGAAATTACCAAAATTATCTAAATCAGAATTGCCCCGTTATTTTCTATATAACCAGGGTGTGCTGTATACCCTTGTAGTTATTTCATTATTACAAATTGTATTATATGTTCAAAATAAAGACCCGTCATCTATCATTATTATGTTAATTATCGGATTTTTGACATCTTTTTTTAGTAAAAACATGGTGGTTATTTTAACAACCACCATAATATTCAGTGCTATTATTTCAATAAAAATTCCAAGAACTGAAGAACGTGAGGGGTTCGAAAATGATGAAAATAACCGTAAATTATCTAAACAAGGCAAAAAAAAACTTGAAAAAAAACTGGAAAAAGAGGCTAATATCGAAAAGAACGAAGATACTACACAAGAAGTAGAAGAAGCATTACAATTACTTAAAGGTGAATATCCAGAGTTTTTGAAGGCACAAAATGATATCTTAGATAAAATTAAAGAATTAGACCCTATCTTAGAAAGAGCAGAAAACTTCGCTAATAAATTTGATGAATATAGCAAAAAAACCCTATAATTAGTTTCTATCAATATTATAGATACTAATACTAATTTATGAGTATAGGAAGAACAATAAAAAATGCATTAAAAGCACCATTAAAACCAATTTTTAAATTTATTAGCAAGATTGGAAAGGCGTTTAAGAATTTAGGACAAGGATTAGGAACTATAGGTAAATCAATGGGCGAATTATTAATTGATGTCCCACTGGGGTTATGGTATTTTCTGGTGCAAATTATGATATTTATAAATGTAACGGGCGAATACGTTTTTACTCGTTTGGCCTGTGGTGTGGAAAAAGCAGGGACATTTGGAGACTGTTTTTTTTATTACATGATAGATTTAATAGGTAAAGTATTATATTTAGTTTTTATCTCGTTCCCAATATGGTTGATTGAATTCATAACAAACGGATTCATACCTGGTAAAAAAGTAGAAAAAATAATGTGGCAACGATTTGAAGCAATCGACCGCTGTATTTTTGACATTGTGGGATTTCATATAATACATTTTCCCAAATCAATCCGTGATAAATGTTACGGTTGTCGAGTATTGAAAGAAAAAGCATTTACGGCACAGGGTAAAAAATTCACTTACAATTTAAAACATCATATTACACCATTATTTTCTGACTGGACAAAAACGGCAGAAAAAGGTGGAATCCAAATCGGAAGAGCATTTAAATAATCACACGTTTTTCTGCGTTCTAAACTTTTTTGTAAGGGTAATATAAATATGCCAAAAAAATGCCCGCCTGGAATTATCTGTATTGAAAATATGACTTTAGCGGTTTTATTCGTCATATTTGGTCTTATTGGGTACATTATTTATAATTATCAAAATACCATTGTTATGAAAGAACAAGACAAACAAAGAAAACACGAAAATCGACACGTGCGAAATGCTATAATAGACAATAACCATACTCATAATCAACATAGTATGCTTGGTATATCCACGCGTTTGGATCCATTAAATGACCCATATGCACCTCCATTGAAACATAACACACATTACCATGGTTCAGATAGTTCAGACATTCGTGGTATTCCTATAAACATTAAAACTCGAGGATTAAATATGGACTATCAACAAGTAGGCATATTGACAAAACAAGGTGGTATGAATGAAAATCTAATTATTCCGTTAATGGGAAGAAGATTAATGAGTGGTAGGGATAATTGGCAGTACTACACTATTTCAAATAGTGGACAAGTAAATACTAAGTTACCAATTAGTGTAAATGGAAAAAGTTGTTCTGGTGAATACGGTTGTGATGAGGTTTACAATGGAACAAATGTATATGTAGAGGGATACAATGATACATTTTTAGCAACAATATATGAAAATGGCACATTCAACTATATTCCATACCTATAGAAAGTTATTTCTTCACACATAAAAATAATAGATTTGTGTTATTTTTATGTCCGAAGATGTTATATAAGACATTATGAACTTAATACCTAAATTCACTGAAACAAGTCTATCAGAAAAAAAAATAATTTACAATTATACAACCGAGAAGGGTACATATAATGCAACTGATAACAAAATAGATCTTGTAGTTTCACCTAATAACAATTTTTTTGTGCTTGAAAACGAAGACATGCAGAGTTTTAGTGCAAAAAATATATATTTTACAAAGGTAATTCATTACACAGACACACAAGACGATTTGGTAGGTCAGGTAATAGTAGAACATACAAATAATACGTTCACTGTATTCCCATTAATGATTGGCAATAACGTTACAAGTAATACAGAATTAGATTACATTCTATCTGGGACTTCGTACAATGACTATAAAGATGTTACATTGAATTATGGAATAAGACAACAAACTAATTGCTATCATTATAACGATGAATCATCCTCAATATATGTTTTTAATACACCAATTGAGATAAATACATCTCCAAGTCTAACAACCGACAGTTCAGGTTTATCAAAATATGTAGAAAACAATTCACAAATTAATTATAATCTCATTCAACAGCGTAACATTTCGAAGCAATCCTCTGATGATATATATATGGATTGTAGTCCAACAGGGGCTTCTCAAGAAGAACTCGATACATATGAAGTTCCAATAAATTCAAGGATGAAAGAAGAATTAGGAGTAAAACGTAGTGAAGAAATGGTTACGTATTTCTTCTTTTTTATGTGTTTGGTAGCATTCAGTTATTTTGTAAGTCCACCTCTATATCATGAGGTAGTTACTAAATATGTATTAAAAAAGACACTAAATACTCCACCTGAATCAGATAATGGTATCAAATTAACCGACTGCCACAAACACGTATATAGGAAGGCATTAGATATTCTTTATATAGCATTGATTATGATTACGTTAGCTGGGTTAATGAGTTGGAATATAATGATAGGGATTGTGTTCGCTGTATTTGTGTTATTATCTGTTGCTTTTATCCGAGATAGGTCAAAGGTAATGGACCATCAAATATTAGAACACCCTATGAATAGTATAACCCCACAAAAAATGGGTGATTGTAAATTAGATAATATTCCAATTGTTAGTTTATCGCCTTTCCTTTTCGATTTATTTCAGGGTAAAGATGTAGAGGCATTTACTTATAATAACCCTATCAATGCGGCTATCCGTAAGCTATAATATCTACACTTATCACATAACATATGAAAAAAGAAGCTTTCCAAATAAAAGACTGTAGTTTCAATATTCGCCATATTCAAGAAAGTGACGTAAATGATTCATATTATTACCTTCTTGCACAATTGACCGAAATAAATATCCAAGCCATGGACCCACAAAAATCAAGAGATTTCATTAATAACTTGGACCAAAATCATTGTATTTTTGTAATTGAATATGAAAATACAAATCAAATTGTGGCAACAGGTACATTATTGATTGAAAATAAATTAGTTAGAAATTACGGAAAAGTAGGACATATAGAAGATATAGTTGTTGATAACAAATGGCGAGGTTATGGTCTTGGAAAATGTATGGTCGACTATTTAGGACATATATCAAAGGAACGAAAATGTTACAAATGTATTTTAGATTGCTCAGATTCCAATGCGGGTTTTTATGAGAAATGCTCGTATAAACGCAATGGTTCGCAAATGAGTGTATATTTTTAGACCGTCTTTACATTCCACCTACAGATTGGTTTTGTTTAGAAATCATAATAGATATTTTTTTGAACTATTATGATTAGACAAGTGACGCACTACCGACATCTTGAGAAATAGGTTTGAACGTTGATGTAGTATAAACACTAATATCACTATGTCCAATTGGACTCATTTTTTCAACAACTTCTTCTTCTAATGATACTTTTACAGATGGGTTCATTTTCTTCATCTTAACATCCTTTACCCGTTGTGATGGGGTGGGTTCAGAAATGGTGATTTTTTGTTGTTTACTATCACTTTTAATAACAAGGTCATATACAACAAAAACAAATAAAACTGCAATTATAGGGTGGACTGTATAAAACAAATATAAAGACAATAATAATAAGGTAACTAAACCTAATGGCTGTGTAACTACGTTAGAAATTACAGTAGGTATAGGTACATCTATTACTACAAGTAATATGAAAGTAACTAATAGTATACTTTCAAGTGGTTTGAACGATGGAACAAATTTAAGTAGTTTCATTATTATATAATATTAAGGTATATTTTTATAATTCTTCATATTGTTCCCATCAAATATTGCCCCATCCACTGTAATTATCCTAAACGTTTCAAACTAATATAGAAAGGTCATACCTAACTATATAGTAATACTATATGAATAAAAAATCAAACAAGAATAAAATACACGTTTATACAATAGACCAAGAATATAAGAACATTATTGTAGACAATAGTTATCTCGGTAAAAAAGGTTATACAATTCCAAAGAAATGTTTAACAACCGAAGATTATGAAAGCCTAAAAAAAGAGTTATTATTACAACCCGAGACAATCGGTCCAAAAATTGGGACATACCATAATAATTCCTTTCCAGTGTACCGTGAAAATGGTAATAAAGTATATATTCCCAGGTTCTATGGAATAGAGAGATATGGACTACCTAAACGGACTGAACTACAACAGGGTGACAATATGGAATTAGAATTTATAAAACCATTACGTGATTACCAAGAAAATATAATTAAAGTATACATGGACTATGTAAATACACCTATTGTTCAAAGCAGTAAACTACAAGGTAGTGGTGGTATATTAGAAGTTCCATGTGGCAGAGGGAAGACCGTAATGGCTCTAAAAATTATAACATTATTGCATAAAAAAACACTAATCATTGTCCATAAAGAATTTTTAATGAATCAATGGATTGAACGTATACGCGAGTTTGTTCCTAACGCAAGAATCGGAAAAATACAAGGTTCCGTTTTTGACGTGCAAGAAAAAGACATTGTTATAGGAATGTTACAATCACTATATGATAAAGAATATGGACAAAACGCCTACACGTCGTTTGGACTAACAATAATAGATGAGGTTCATCGTATAGGTAGTGAACAGTTTTCAAGGGCCTTGTGTAAAACAATTACACCATATATGTTAGGTATTTCAGCAACTGTTGACAGGAAAGATGGTTTAACCAAAGTATTACATATGTTTATTGGCGACAAGATATATAGCGAAGAACGTGCAACGGAGGATAAAGTTAACGTCCGAGGCATAGTATATGAAACAAATGATGATGAATTTAATGAGATAGAATATGATTACCGTGGTACTGTGAAATACAGTACTATGATATCCAAAATATGTGGATACCTCCCACGTACAGACTTTATCGCAAATGTATTAAACCATCTGTATGATGAGGATACAGGAAAGCAAATAATGGTGCTTTGTCATAATAGGTCTTTTCTAACACAACTACATCAAATTATTGTAGATAGACAATTTTGTAGTGTTGGGTTTTATGTTGGTGGAATGAAACAAGATGAACTCCAAAAAAGTGAATCAAAACAAATTGTGTTAGCTACATACGCGATGGCTTCTGAAGCATTAGATATAAAAACACTATCTACATTAGTCATGGCAAGCCCAAAAACAGACATAACGCAGTCAGTTGGACGTATATTAAGAATGAAACACATTAATCCAATTATAATTGATATAATTGATAAACATTCCCCTTTTCAAAACCAATGGCAACAACGAAAACGTTACTATAAGAAGTGTAATTATTTAATCAAGAGCATTAATAGTAATCACTATAATAATATGTTAGATTATTCAGATAACTCGAGTAGATGGAATGTAATATTCGACCCTTCTAAAAGGAAACATACTAACAAGAAAGACAATTGTTCACATAATATTGACGAAAATGACAACGACGACGACTATAAATGCCTAATATAATTGATACTGTATGACTCTTACCTTCTTTATGTTTTACGTATTTTATGACTCTTACTCCCTTTACGTATTTTATGACTCTTACCCCCTTTACGTGTTTTATGACTCTTACCCCCTTTACGTATTTTATGACTCTTTCTTACTATAGTCGATTTAGGCTTCTTACCTGCGCCTATTTTCCCACATTTATGTATCCTACCTTTATTGATACTTCCGCCGCTTGTAAGAGCCGTCATATCATATCCCGAGTAAGTAAATACTGTATTTTCATTTGGTAAAACGTTACCATTATTAAATTCAAATATTTGACTGCCGGTTCCAATCATTGTCGAACTATTATAATATAGTTATATATTATAATATTTTACTATATATGAACAAGGATATAGTAGACGAAATACATATCTACTTAGAACAATTACAAAAAGAAAACTCACAACATAACAATGAAATTGCTTTACATAAAAAACAAGAAGATATACAGAAATTGTACTATAAAAAGCTTTCTGAATTACAAAAAAAAACAGAAAATAGAAATAATACATTAAAAAACCAAATTGATAGAAGTCAGCACAGAATAGTTAATCACAAGAAAATACGTTTGAGGGAAAAAGAAAGAAAGAATTTATTAGACATTAGAATTAAACAAGCAAAAGAATTTGACAATCAACAAGAACGTTTACGTAAACGACTAACTGAATTGAACAGAACTAATACCATTGAAGATAATAGATCTAACAAATAAATTTATATGGATATAGTATACAATACAATAAATATACGGATGGAGGAACAAGCTTATAATAACCCTATACTTGAGTATGAAGAACCAAGTTTCGAACAAAAACAAAAAGCAAGGGAGGATGACTACTTTGTGAAATTGACGTTTTATATCACATACGTGTTTTTAATGACTACTGCAACTATAACGTTTATTGAAGCTATTACTACAGACGACATTAGAGCAAGGCATATATTAAACTTAGAAACGTGTATTTCTGTAATAGCTACTTTTTTCTATTCAAAATTCATAAAACAGTTAGATGAAGGTGTAGATTACAAACAGATCAATATTAATAGGTATACGGATTGGATGATTACCACCCCATTAATGCTATTAGTATTGTGCTTGGTGTTTGTTTATAATAGTGAATCTAAACTCAGATTAGGGACATATTTTGTGATATTGGTGTTAAACCTTGGTATGATTTTAACAGGGTACTTAGGTGAAGTAGGACAATTAGATAAATACATAGCAAATATAGGTGGGTTTTTATTTTTTTCATTATTATTTGGTTATATTTACAAAATATTTTTACATAAAAAATACAATTTTGATAACATGTTAATATTTAGTAGTTTCTTTGTATTATGGGCATTTTATGGAGTATTTTACGAGTTTGATGAAAAAGTCAAGAATATTTCATTCAATATACTTGATTTATTTGCAAAATGTTTTGTGGGTATATTCTTTTGGGCTTATTTTACAAAGACATTTACACTATAATTTTCCGATATGGACAACTTTAGAGTTTGGATGAACGGTTCTTAATGGTACCCATTTTTTGAACTTATGATGAAACATACATTCTATTAATAAGTTTTTGTGTAGATTTACATATTTATCCTCTTTCACATTTTCAAAATCGCTCTCATCGTCACTTTCTTCAATATAATCTAAATTGCCATTTTCACGTATATTACGAAATAAATTATTCATCATAACACTTGTACTATAGTTTGGAATATATGCCACGTTATAGTATTTTTTCTCATTGCCTCTCCCACACGCAAATAAATGGTATATATCGAACTGTATGTCAGCATATACACGAAATATAGAATTACATCGGTATTGTGGTTTCCTGAAGTTGCTATAATAAGGCGTTGTATCATATAGTGATATTGATGGCATTTTGGTTCTTTTGTTTGACGGTAATAAGACAATATTTTTATTCTTATAAACATAAACATTTAAATATGGCATAGTTGTGTACGAAGAACGATATTGTAAATGATGTACCTGATATCCTATTTTATTATCGGTTGGAACTATTGATGGGTATTCATTGGACTCTCGTGTAATTATGACATTCCATAAAACAGGCAATGCAAACATGTTACTCCAAGATGTTTCTACTAACAATGTTTCGTACACGTGCTTCCAACACGCAAGTTTATCTTTTAAACTACGATGCTTCCACAATACGCCTTCTAAATAATATATATCATCCAATATTATTTTTTGTTTTTCTCCGTCATCCGAACATATCAATGTCCCATAAAACAATGAACCGTATGATAATGGTAAATTGGAATTGCCTTCTAATTGAACTACACGAATAATTTTTTTGTCTCGATTACATTCCATGACATAACACACTTCTCGTTTTTGGTGAAATGTAAACCACACAAATACTTTTTTACCTACGGGAATTGCAAAACATACATCATGCTCTATGGAAACTTTCTTATGGGATATTGTTTCATAGGAAAGTTCGAATTTTGGCATTTTTTCAATAAGAGAACGCGTTTGATGGCTATTTAATATCATTGTATAAGGTATAGTTATAACTCTATACTGTTTATACCTGGTTCATCAATTTTTGTGTTTCGTTATTCATGAATGCTACTAAATCGTCCTCCATATGGCCACCACTACCGGTAGTATTTTGAACACCTGGAGTTTGTATTGTTTCGATGATTTTTTTATATTGGTCTAACTCATTTGAAATCCTTTTTCTATGTACCGATACAGTATATTTGTTTTTGATATATTCGTACGTTTGGTAACCTATGTGAACAACACAAAAAAAAAATATAACTTTTAATATAAAATTGATAGTTATAATCATATTTCTGTATATCTATTGTTTTATTTACTAATGTATATTTTTTATTCTATTTTAATCGCGAATGTTTTTTCTTGTTACATTTGCTTAATATAGATATCTTGACCTGCTCTTTTTATGCCTTGGCTTGTGCTTTTGCCTCCTCTTTTTGTGTCTTGGCTTGTGCTTTTGCCTGTTCTTTTTGTGCCTTGGCTTGTGCTTTTGCCTGTTCTTTTTGTGCCTTGGCTTCTGCTTTTACCTGTTCTTTTTGTGCCTTGGCTTGTGCTTTTGCCTGCTCTTTTTGTGCTTTTGATTGTGCTTTTGCCTGCTCTTTTTGTGCTTTTGCCTGCTCTTTTTGTGCTTTTGCTTGTGCTTTTGCTTGTGCTTTTGCCTGCTCTTTTTGTGCTTTTGCTTGTGCTTTTGCCTGCTCTTTTTGTGCCTTGGCCTGCT
>Ga0228620_1000603_pt1 | contig 18212 bp, 42 predicted proteins | sample 23DmetaG_FD_186030 | JGI IMG/M metagenome (GOLD analysis project Ga0228620, IMG submission 186030) | Seawater microbial communities from Monterey Bay, California, United States - 23D | ecosystem: Environmental > Aquatic > Marine > Coastal | place: USA: California | collected 2016-10-06 | reverse complement strand
ACTTGCCATTTGCTATGTTTAAAATAGATAATGGAGGTATAAACAAGCATAGAGGACAAGAGTCAGATACAGTAGACTTTAGAGATGTAGATAGAATGCAAAGTAAGATTACAGATAGAGCTGAGTTTTATACTAAAAGATTTATAGATTATATCTGCTTTAATAGTCAGAAGTTTCCAGAGTACAATAATAATAGTAATGGAGATATGTATCCTGATAAAGATGCAGATAGCTTTTCAAGTTTCGTACTATAATGAGTGTGAAGGCAAAATATAAAACAAAAGTAAAGAATATAATTAAGCTAGAGGCTTTTTATAATAAAATTAATAAACAAACAATAAGTAAAGATGGCAAACGAAATATATCCAGTTAGTTGGTGGGGTAGTCCAGTTCAGAATGGCTGGGGAGGTATCTATTATGATTTATCAGTAACAAGTGCAATACCTAGTTTATTATCAACATTACAAGCAAGAGCAGATTACTACGAGAATGTAACTTGTACAACTGCAACATTAACCACAATAGAAAACATAGAATAAGATGGCAGATAATTTATTAGATAAAGCATCAATATTACTTACACCAACTGCATACAATGATGGAAGTATGTTAAGTATAAAGCCAGAGAATGGAGATGGGGATTTTGACTTTCAAAGAAGTGGTAATGCTAGTAGAGTTAATTCAAGTGGGAATGTAGTTACAGAAAGTGCAAACATACCAAGAATAGACTACACAGATGGTTGTGGAAGTTGGTTACTCGAGCCACAGAGTACTAATTTGATTACACAAGGAAATGATTTATCTAATTGGAGTTTTGGTAGAACAACAAGGACAATAACTGACGGAATTAATCCTGATGGAACTACCGAAAAGGTGTTAGTCTTAGCAACATCAGCAAGTAATGGTACGCATAGATGTTATAGTAACTCTACTGCTATTATACCTAATGAAGACTATACTATATCTGTGTATGTAAAAAAAGGAACAGCTTCCAAGATTGAAATGGAACTTAAAACACTTTCAGAGAGTCCTGATGGTTTTGGCGAATGTGTATTTGATATAAACAACGAAACGATAACAAACGGAAAGTTTGAAGTATTTAATGATGATTGGTACAGGATTCAATCTACAGGTTCTTTAAACACTTCTACGTCAGGAATAATTTTTATGTATATCTATAACGAAGATGGAGATAGGTCTTATGTCGCTACAGGTAATGAAAATTTATATTTATGGGGTGTACAACTAGAACAACAATCCTACGCAACCTCATACATTCCAACTAACGGAAGTATAGCAACTAGATTAGCTGATATTGCAAACAATAGTGGGAACTCTAGTTTAATAAATAGTACAGAGGGTGTATTATATGCAGAGATAGCAGCTTTAGCTGATGATTTAAATATAGAGGGTATTTCTATTTCTGATGGCTCAATATCTAATAGAGTAGTTATTTTTAAATGGAGTAACTCTAATTCAATTAGAGCAAGGGTTTCATCAAATGGAATAAATGTTTTAAATCAAACCTTTAGTGTATCTGATATTACAGATTTTAATAAGATAGCTATATCTTATAAATTAAATGAATTCAAAGTTTATATAAACGGAACAAATGTTTTTAATGGTACGAGTGGTGCAGTACCAATAGGATTAAATACTCTAAGTTTTGATACTGACGGCACTAGCTTTACTCCTTTCTACGGAAAAAACAAAGCACTAGCAGTCTACAAAGAAGCATTAACAGATGCAGAATTACAATCTTTAACAACAATATAATTATGATACATAAAAGATATACATTTAACGATAAAGCACAAGCAGACTCAAAGATAAGTAAGTTTTTTGATATAGATGAAGAAGGTAATAAAGTACCTAATGAAAGAGCAGCATTTATATATTTAGATAAGTTTGTGCTTGTTCAAGGAGAATACGATGAAGAAGGTATTGAAATAGTAGCTCCTACTTATACAGAAGGATATGCACTTGATGTTGTTTGGCATAACTTAGAAGAGTCTCCTTACGGATGGAAAACTTATGAAGTAGAACCAGAATCACCTTGTCACACACTATACTAATGATACAACAAGATAAACTATTACATTTCTTTTACGGTAGTATTATGCTACACTTATCTATGGTTTTATTTAACCCATACATATCTATGCTTATAGTAGCTATAATAGGTGCTGCAAAAGAATTAATTTACGATAAATATATGAACAAAGGGAATTGCGAATGGCTAGACTTTGCTTTTACTATGGCTCCTTGCTTTCTCTATTTAATAACCCTAGTATTCTAATACACTAACCAAATGAAGATAATACTACTAAAAGTCTTAGAGACAATTATACCTCCTTTTGTTAAAACCATATTCAAGAAAAAAGAAAAGAAGAGGTTAATAATAGAATTAGAAAACCACGATATATTCTCAACTCTTGTTAGAGTTAGAAATGAGGTAGCTAATTTAAAGTTTTATACTCACGGAGAGTATGATAAGGTAAAAACTAGGATGTGTTACGACTTTACTAAACATAAGTCTATTAAGTGTTCTGCTAGAATGTTAGAGATTGTAAGAACAAGAAACATTGACTCTATGGATAGAGATGAGTTAAAGAAGTTAATACTAGATGAACAAAACTATATGCACAAAGAGTATATTAAAGCTATAAGAATAGAATGGGATTTAAAAGGAGTTAATCCACAAGACGTAGATTACGTTATACATTTGTTTGAAAAGTTTAGATACGATGTAATAGTTTCTTTTGAACATAGAATAAACTCTATATTTGGAAGTACATACAATAAAGATAATTTTTCCATTATGTTAGCTATACTAGAAATGTGGGCAATGGGAATAGATTTACTACCTAGAGATATGTCAACTACGTTTGAGTCTCTTAATGGTAAGTTTAAAGATATAAAATACCTAAGTTAAGATGAGTAAATATTTTAAAGAGATTGAATATAAGATGGATGAAGACTTTTTAGCTAAATTAGATGATGCTAGAGAGTTTGCAGGGTTTCCATTTTTTATTAACTCTGCATACAGAAGTCCAGACCATCCAGAGTCTATTAAGAACCCTACGTCAAGCCATATAAAAGGTTTAGCTGTAGATATTAGAGCTAGAGATAGTAAGACTAGATACCTTATAATAGATGCTCTTATGCACGTTGGTTTTAACCGTATTGGTATTGCTGATACATTTATTCACGTTGACGATGATAGAAACAAAGCCTGTGGTGTAATATGGACATACTAATATTCTTATTCCATACAGCTATGATGTTTAGTGGAGCATACGTTCCGTTAAATGAAGTTAAATACCCTAAAACACTAATGCTAATTAATAGACTAGCTTTAATAGTCTTAATAATATACTTAATGTTATGAGTGATAGAAAATTAAAAAATAATGGTAAAGGTACTTTCTTTGGTAACTTACTAAGAGGTTTAGTTAAAACAGGTAAAGAATTATCTCCTGTATTTGATGCAGTTACTGGTGGTAAAGTATCTGATATACTAGAAGCTATTGGTGGTAGTAAAGAATTAACTGCTGTTGAGAAAGAAATGCTTGTTAAAGAACTAGAGCAAGACGTTATAGAAATGCAAGAAGTATCTAAAAGATGGGATTCTGATATGTCTAGTGACTCTTGGTTAAGTAAGAATATAAGACCTTTAAGCCTAGCTTTCTTAACTCTAAGTCTATTTATCTATGTTATACTAGATAGTTCCTTAGAAGGCTTTAAAATAGCTGAGCAATGGATATCTTTACTTGGTAACTTACTTATGTTAGTTTATGGTGGTTACTTTGGTGCTAGAACATTAGAAAAGATTAGAAAAAACTAAACCCCACATTAAAACGTGAGGCAACAGTTAAAGGCTATCAAAGTAGTCGTCTATTAACTTGTTTAAATCATCTTCATCTCTAATTTTATCATTTAGCCATTTAGTATAAGCCTTTAACATTTCACGTTGTTGGCTAACATCACATAAAGAAAATAACTGCTCACTTGCTTCTGTCCAATCTATACAACCTATTTCAAGGTTATAGCATATTTCTCTAATTTTATCTTTCATATCGTTACTTGTTTTATCTGTTTAAGTCAAGCAAACTTACGAAATTAAAATGACATACACAAGTAAAAGACCATTTATTTTTAAACATATTTATTATAAAAAAAATTGAACATACCTAACCTAAATTCTTCAATATCTTTTTTTATTACTATTTGCCTTTAGGGGCAAATATTTATGATTTAATATCTTTGCGAGAAGCAAAGGTTGTTATTTCTTTAAATATAAAACAAAGGTACGAAAAAAAATCGAGAAAGTCAAATATAGTTATTAACATTCGTAATTTTCTATGTTTATAACTATGTTTGGTAGTTTAGTTTATTTTACTTATATTTAATGTATGGCAGGGAAATATAAAAAGAGACATAACTTTAACGACTTTATACCTAGATATACTGATACCTATACTAAGGAGATGGATGAGGAAGGTTTAAAGATACTTAAATGGTCTATGTTTGATAGTCCTGACTCATTAGGTAGTGGTAAAAGATTTATGGAGAGTGAACCTGTATTTATATTAGATACTGTATTTAGAAAAGAAAGATTAAAGGGTTATATACATTTAGGTTACACATCGAAGGCTTACGCAGACCGAATAGGACTTGGTTTAGAGTCAGAGCATAGGATAGGCAAAGCGATAAAGTTTAAGTGTATAAACCCAGCACATAGGTTTAGGTTGGTAAGAGGTTTGATTCAGTATGGTGTAGAGAGAATAAAGTTGTATGACAATAGTATTTACTTTGATACTGAACACAATCTCAAGGGAGAAGACCTTAGTTTTAGACATTTTTAGTTTTTTTGTTTATTAGTTTTGTAGGGGGGATTTAATTATCTTCCCTATTTTTTGTGTCTAAAATTTGGTAGTGTCATTTATTTTTTGTATGTTTGCACTATTATTAACTATAAATTATATAAAATGAAAAAATTAGCATTATTAGTATTAGTATTAGGTTTCTTTAGTTGTTCAGAACAGGATAAAGGAATAGTTCAACCAAATATTGAGTTTGGTGTGTATCAATGGGATTTAAATGAAAACTTGCTGTATGTATTTGGCGAATATAAGCTAAACATTATACAGGATGGTGTATTATCTTTTGATGGAGATTATCTCTTAGAAGACGGATTATTAACTATATGGGATGAAACTGGATATAGTATTACAAGACCTTTAGAATTAACTAGCAAAGGTTTCTTATTAGACAATATGGAACAGTACGTTAGAATTGGAGATTTAGATACCTATATAAAATAATTAAAGTTTTTCTTGCGTATGTCGATTATTAGTTGTATGTTTGCATCTCAAAACAATAAGTATGAAAGATTTAGTAGATTTTAAAAATGCACAGATTACAGCACTACAAGAAAGTAATGCAAAGCAAGAAGCAAGAATAGCAATCCTAGAAACGTGGATATTCGAGCTTACGGATGATAAGTGTCCGAGAGATTATAAACAAGTAATAAGAACAGAATTATTAAAAACCAATTAAAATGACTATTTTAGAAAAACTACAAAGGATTCAGTTAGAGCTTAAAGCACCTAAGAATCAGTACAACTCATTCGGTAAGTACAAATACCGTTCAGCAGAAGATATCTTAGAAGGTATCAAGCCATTTGAAGAAAAGTACAAAGTATTGTTTAAGATAAGCGATACATTACAAGAAGTTGCTGGTAAAGTATTCGTACATTCAGAAGCTAAAGTAATAGACTTAGAAGTTACAGACAGAGAAAGTTCAATCTCATCTACTGCACAAGCTATTATAGATTTTGATGCTAAAGGAATGCAAATGCCACAACGAACAGGAGCAGCTAGCTCGTATAGCAAAAAGTATAGTCTTGGAAATTTATTATTATTAGACGATACTAAAGATGCTGACGCTAGTAATACACACGGTAAATCTAAGCCATCATTAAAGCTAGGTAGTCCTGAGTATAAGAAAGTAAAAGAAGCCTTAGCTGGAGGTAAATTTACAATAGCACAAGTAAAGACTAAGTATGTAGTGTCAGCAGAAATAGAAAAATCATTAGTATAAACATTAACAATTAAAATTAAAATTATGAGCTTACAATTAAACGGAACAATTAAATTAATCGGAGAGAAACAAGTATTTGACTCTGGATTCCAAAAAGTAGAATTTGTATTAACAACTAACGATGAGAAGTACCCTCAAGATGTTAAGTTTGAAATAGTACAAGACAAAGTAGATGACTTCTTAAAATACAATAAAGTAGGGTCTGTAGTAGATGTAGACTTTAATGTTAGAGGTAATGAGTACAAAGGTAAATACTATGTTAGCTTAACAGCTTGGAAAGTGTTTAAATCTCAAGCATCTGCACCAGCAACTGACATAGGTGTGCCTTCAGAAGAAATTGGAGGAGATGACTTACCATTTTAATTAAACTATTGGGAGGTGTAAAAAGCCTCCCTTTATTATTTAATTATTAACCTATAAACTAAAAACAAATGAGCGAAGAACAAAAAGAAGAACAACACGAGCATATTATGTCTATGCAATTAATACAAGAAGAATGTGCTATTAACATTAATGAGAAGATAGAGCATCCTCCAGTAGCAATTAGCTATAAGACTAAAGAAGTAGTAACAAGAGATGGAGAAGTAAAAGAGTTTCCTATACCAATAGGTACTTATGGTAACTTTAGCTTTATACAAGCACCTCCTAAGTCTATGAAGACGTTTTTTGTTAGTTTGTTAGGTTCTGCTTATTGTAATCCAAATGGAGCTCACACATCAGGTCTAAGTTCTTTTAGAGAGGACAGAGAGTATATCCATTTCGATACAGAGCAAGGAGACTGGCATTCACAAAGAGTATTTAAACGTATTCAATGGATGAACAAAGAGTCTAACCTAGACTTCTATCACACATTTGCATTAAGAAAAGTAGGTTTTAGAGACAGAATAAGTTTTATAGAGTATTATTTACAATCATTAACAGATGCAGGTAAGAAGATAGGTGTAGTAGTTATTGATGGTGTAGCCGACTTGGTGTCTGACGCAAACAATCTTGAGGAATCAAACCTCGTAGTACAGAAGATTATGGCTTGGACAACTATTTACGATTGCCACATCATTACAGTAATACACTCTAACTTTGGCTCAGATAAGCCTACAGGACATTTAGGGAGCTTCTTAGAGAAGAAAGCAGAGACTCAGATACAATTAGAGAGAGACCCTAACAAACTAGGTGCTATAACAGTATCTTGTAAGAGAAGTAGAAACACACCATTTGAGCAGTTTGATTTTAGATTAGATGAGAACGGTTTACCTAAAGTAGATAACCCAGATGATGTGTATAGTTTCTAATAACTATAGTTGCAAAATAAGTATAATTTAATTAAATTTAGATAATGAAAGATTTCAGACCAAGATTAAAAGGAAACATCTTAAAGGCTTACAATTACTTAGTAGGTAAAGAAGATAAAATATTAGTAATAGGAGATTTACACGAACCATTTTGTTTAGACGGTTACCTAGAGCATTGTAAAGAGATTTACGCTAAGCATAACTGTAACAAGGTTATCTTTATTGGAGATGTTATTGACAATCATTACAGCTCTTATCACGACCCAGACCCTGATGGATTAGGTGGAGGAGATGAATTAGACCAAGCTATTAAGAAGCTAGCAGGATGGTATAAAGCATTCCCTAACGCAGATGTATGTATCGGTAATCACGATAGAATTATATCTCGTAAAGCATTTAGTTCTGGAGTGCCTAAAAGATGGGTTAAGTCATTTGGAGAAGTATTAGAAACTCCTAATTGGAATTACGATACTAGATTTGTATATGATGGTGTTCAGTATATTCACGGAGAATCAGGTAGAGCTACAAAGAAAGCTAAAGATGATATGATGAGTACAGTACAAGGACATAGACATACAGAAATGTTTACAGAGTTTGTTGTAGGTGCTAACTATAAAGTATTTGGTTGTGCAGTAGGATGTGGTATAGATAGTAAATCTTATGCTATGGCTTATGGTAAGAACTTTAAGAAACCCGCTATTGGTTGTGCAGTTGTATTTGGTGGTAAACACGCTATTAACGAGCCTATGCACTTATAATGACGGAGCAGTCAACTATAGACTTCTTAAATAATAAGGTAGGAACTAAGTTATCGCTAGTATCTGACAAGTACAGCAGTTACGATGCTAGTGATGACAACTACATAGTAGAGATAAAGAATAGAAGAGCTTATTACAGAGATAAATTGATAGAAGCGATGAAGTTATATAAAAACTACCAAGCATCACAATTATCTGACAAGCAATTCCTTTATGTAGTTACTGATGAGAAAGGGGTTTGGGTGTTTAATGTATCTAAGAATATTAAAGCTATTGTTGTTATGCCTGTGAAAGGTATGGAATGTCCTAAGACAACAGACTTTAAATCTAATGATAAGATAACTAAGTACTCTTATGTATTACCAGAATTAATGTCTAAACACATAGAATATGATACATAAAATAGAATCTCCATTATTTGTAATGTTACCTAGAAAGACTACTAAAGACAAAAGGATTTCTTTAAATATGAATACATATAGAAACTTACATCACAGAACTAATAACGATGCTAAGAAAATGTATCATAAGTTAATGAGATACAACTTAGAAGGCTTAAAGATAAACACACCAGTAGAGATTACTTACAAAGTGTTTAAAGGTTCTAAGAGACGTTTAGATAAGATGAATGTTATATCTGTAGTAAGTAAATACTTGCTTGATTCTATTACAGAATATGGATGTTGGGAAGATGATAATGATGACTTTGTAAAGAAAGAAACAGTATTACCTACAGAATTAGACAGAGAAAGACCAAGAGTGGAAATCATAATAAAAGAGATATAAATGTTAGAATTATTAGCAACAAAGCACAATGATTGGGTTAGAATAGCCTTTAGTATGACTGGTAATATGGATGATGCTCAAGACTTAGTGCAGGATATGTATTTAAGATTAGATAGACTAGGTAAGACTAGAGAAGACGTATCGTATAAAGATACTGTTAATAGATATTTTATTTGGACTGTATTGTTCAATATGTATAAGGTATCTAGGAGGACTAAAGTACATAAGAAGTTAGATACTTGTGAACTATTTGGTAATGAGTATATTCAGGACATAGAGTATGATGTAGATGAGAACTACTCATTTGACTCTATAACATCTAAAATAGACAATATAGTAAAAGACTGGAAACCTTATGACAAGAAACTATTTGACCTTTACTTTATGCAAGGACTTTCTTTAAGGAAGATAGCTAAAGGAGCAGGAATAGGCTTAAACTCTATACACAATTCAGTTAAGAGTTACAGAGAGGCTTTAAGAGAAGAATTATCAGAAGATTTAATGGATTACTTTAACGGAGATTACGATAAAATAGATTAATTATGAAACAAGACAAGTATTATTTAGATTTAGAAGAAAACGGTTACTATGACACCATAGACAAAAGAACAAAAGATTATAGAGAGTACAAGCAATGGAAATCTAATCAGGTAGAGAAAGGTTACGAATCACATAAGAAAAGTGTAGACAAGCAATCTAAAGGACTAGGAGATACTATTGCAAAGATAACTAAGGCAACTGGTATAGATAAAGTTGTTAAGTTTATAGCAGGAGAAGATTGTGGATGTGATGAGAGAAAAGAAAGGTTCAATAAAGACTTTAAATACAAAAACGTTAGATGTCTTAACGAATCTGATTACAAGTATCTAACTAACTTTCTAGCCAACAAAGGCTCTACTATTAGTTACGATGACAGGTTTAGAGTCATAGGAATATACAACTATGTCTTTAGCACTAACGAAAAAAGAACTACAAGCTGCTCATCCTGTATAGCTAAGATAGTTAAAAACCTAGAAAGGTATATGAAGAATTACCAGTAATAATTAGCCTAGCAGTAAAATGTTAGGCTTTTTAGTTAAATAAAGTTGTGTATGTCAAATATATTTCGTATGTTTGCTACTCAATATAAAACCATATAATTATGAAAACAGATTACAGATTTTGGGAACAGAACTTAAACCCTATTACAATGCAACCAGAACCCTCCGCAAGTAAGACAGATGTGGAAGGCGATGGAGATAGTCAATTAAGAGATGAGAGATGGGCTAAAGCCATCAAAGAGTCTAAGAAAAACTACAGAGCTAAAAAAATAGGTAAGTTTTGGTAATATTATTTGATGCAGACAGCCTTATTTACGCATCTTGCTTTGATTCTAAATCAGATGAGAAGTGGTTAACTGTAGATAAAGCTTACGAGAAGTTTCAAGAAGGACTTGATAAGATATTTGCTGAGTTACAAGAGCAAGTAGAAGTAGATAAGTTTATAGTATGTAATGGTTCTAAAGGTAATTTTAGACACGACATATCTAAAGAGTACAAAGCTAATAGAACAGGAGAGAAACCTCCAATACTAGGTAAATTACATAGCTTAGTTAAGAGAAAGTATAAGTCTCATTATGGCTTAGGAGTAGAAACAGATGATGTTGTAGCTACATTATGGAAAAGAGTATCTGATAAGAGTGGTGTAGATTCTGTTATAATAGTATCTATAGATAAAGATTATAAGCAATTTCCTTGCTGGTTTTATGATTATCATTGGAAAAAGAAAACACTAAGCAAGATATCAGAAGAAGAAGCTACTATTAACTTTTATACACAAATGATTGTAGGCGATTCAGCAGACAATATTAAGTATTGTAAAGGTTATGGAAAGGTTTATGCTAAAAAGCTCTTAGAAGACGTTAAAACACCATTCTCAGCTACTAGAAGAGTCTATACATTGTTTAAAGAAGTGTATGGAGATGAATCTAAAGAGAAATACAAAGAATGTAAAGCATTATTAACATTAAAAACAGACTGCAATGATAACATCAGAATACAAGGGAAGTGATGACGAAGTAAAGAAAGCCTATTACGATATCTATATGTATAACCTAGAGCAAGGTCTTATGAGTCTAGAAGAGTGTGGTTGGGATTTAGAAATGTTAGAAGAAGAGGAAGAGTATCTTGCTTGTGCTGGAGTGTTTAGAGCTATGAATAATTACAAAGCTATTGAAGAAGAGAGGTTTAGTGAGTTGTGGATAGACATTAACGGAAAACAAAACAGTTAAAAATAGTTATCTTATTATGAATAGTAAAGAAATAAAACCAACTGATGGCAGAAAGGGTAACTCTAGGAAGAAATCTATACCTAAGTTACCTATACCTCAAGGAGAGAGGTCGAACAAACCAGCACTTAACCAAGCGAAGAAGAGTCGTAAGAAACAATATGCAAAGAAAGCTATCAAGAATGTATTTGGTAGTGAGGTTGCTATGTTTGAGTCTATGGCTAAGAAAGCTAAGGAAGGTAGCTACAATCATATGAAACTACTTACTGATATGATGTATGAAGAAGATAAAGAGAATACAGGAACAACTGTTAAAGCTCCTATTATCAATTTCTTTGGAGATAGCGATGTTGGCAAGAAAGTAAAAGATAAGATTATAGACGTAACACCTGAAGATGAGTAAATTAAACATACACACAAAATACATACCACTATTTAAAGAACCTTCAAGATACTTCGTTGTAACTGGAGGTCGTGGTTCTGGTAAGTCATTTAGTATTAACGTATTCCTACTTAACTTAACCTATGAGAAAGGTCATAAGGTTTTGTTCTCACGTTATACAATGATATCTGCACATACATCTATTATACCTGAATTTATAGAGAAAATTAACCTAATGGGAGTTCACGATGACTTTAGGATAACTAAAGATGAGATAATGAATCTAAAGACAGGTAGCTCTATAATATTTAAAGGTATTAGAACCTCGTCAGGTAACCAAACAGCAGCACTTAAATCTTTGAATGGTATTACAACATTTGTAGTCGATGAAGCAGAGGAGTTAGTAGATGAAGGTACATTTGATAAGATTGACTTCTCTATACGTTCACAACTCAAACAGAACAGGGTTATTTTAGTGATGAATCCGACAACTAAAGAGCATTGGATATATAAACGTTGGTTTCAATCAGAAAATGTCTTAGAAGGCTCTAATATGAGCTTAAATGATGTAACTTACATACATACAGACTACAGAGATAATAAAGATAACCTATCAGAGTCATTCTTACAGCAAATTATGACAATGAAAAAGAAAAGACCAGATAAGTATGAGCATCAAATACTTGGAGGTTGGTTAAATAAAGCTGAAGGTACTATAATAAGAAAATGGAGAGTAGGAGATTATATTCCTACAGAACTAACTTGCTATGGACAGGATTTTGGTTTCTCTGAGGATTTAACGACCCTAATTAAGATATCTGTAGATAAAAATGCTAGAAAGGTATGGGTTAAAGAAATATTTGGTCAGAAAGGCTTAAATACATCACAGATATATATGAAGAATAAATCAGAATGTGGTTTAGACTTAATTATATGTGATAATTCAGAACCCAGACTAATAAATGAGTTAAAAGTATTGGGTCTTAACATAAAACCTACTATAAAGAAGAAAGGTAGTATATTGTCTGGTATAGCACTTATGCAGGATTACGAGATAATAGTAGATAGAAACTCTCACGGTATTATAAGAGAGATTAACAACTACGTTTGGAAAGATAAAGGAGAAGTACCTGTAGATAAGTTTAATCACTATATGGATGCAATGCGTTATGCTATGATGTACTTAATACAAGGTATAAACTCTGGTGTCTATACAATTAGATAAGACGTTTAATATGAAGGGGTGCGTTTAATATGAAGGGGTTAGAGCTTCCAACCATCCTCAATCCACCAGTCACAATTAGGATATAAATCTAGTAAGTCATTTACAATCTTGTCAGTTAATTCTGATGGGATTTTTGTGTTTAATATGAAGTGTTTAAGTTCTGTTGCTGTCTGAATAAATAGTGTTTCCATTTGTCTTATGTTTAATATGATGGGTTATGTTTAATATGATGGGGTGCGTTTAATATGATGCCCTATGTTTAATATGAAGGGTCAATTTGTTATTTGTAACCATTATAAATAACTTATATAGAATGAATATAAATTGTAAATTTATTTGTTTATGTAATATTTTTTTCATATGCAAACATACATTTTTAATAGCGTTATTTTAAACAAAAAAAGTGCTTTAAATGCTTGCGTAATTAAAAAGATTTTTGTATTCGCGCGCGCGTTTCATTATATTAGTAACTTGAATAACTATAGAAATTGAGCTTTTATACAAAAAATATCTAATATAACCAAACAATTTTGCACTTTTTTTTGTTGCGAATATGATAATTTTTAGGCTGTTTTTGAGTTATTTTATCTAAATAATGCAATAAAAAAGTGCATTCATTAAATTATCAATAAAAATACATCAATTATTAGGTTTGTATCATTAATAAAAACTATATTGCGGTGTACTGCAGTACGACGTTCTTTGACATATTGTTTTTGCCTCAGCCTTAAAAAGCTTCTTTGTGCGGTGCTACGTAGCCGTAATAAAACTTTGAATCCAGTTAAGTAAAAGCAAAAGCAAGTTTGGAAAATATACCTTCAACCTCGTTCACTTTGTGCTCGGGGTTTTGGTAGTATAAAACATTATTAACTTAAAAATTAAATAAAATGAACTACAAAAAAGCGATAGCAATGGCAAATAAAGAGCACAGCAGAAGTCTAGAACTACTTAATAGCGGTCAACTATCAAAGTACGTAGAGTCTTACAAAATGGTAACTAAGCTAAATGAAATTGCAGAAGCCTTAAAAAACAAATAATAACAATTAAAAAATAAATAAAATGAAAAACTTTTATATTAAATTAAACACAACTACAGAATTAAAAACCTTTATTTTCTTATTGGAAAATCAACAAAGAATAAAGGAGTGCATAAAAAACTCTATGCTTTGGAACTTTGACTCTAATAAAGAGAATGTATATTATTTAGAAATGAATAAATCAGGTTTTTATAGCTCTTTAAAAACTATAAATTTTGATAAAAAAAATGTCTTAACCTTTAAGGACTTTTTCAATAAAAACAATTATTAACCTTAAAAAATAAATAAAATGGAAAATTTATCAAACGGGCAAAGGATTTTTTTACAAGCTGATGTAATGATTAAAAACGGGATTAAAGAAGGTGATGTAATTAATTTTGTATTTGAAAAAGCATCTTTATATGCTCAGGCAATGGACTTAACAGAGGAGTTAATCGGAATAAGAAAGTCTAAAAAATATGAAGGCAAAAAATTTAATTACTAAAACAAATAATAACTATTAAAAATAAACAAAATGAGAAAATTAAAAGTAAATACAAAATTAGCAGTTAGAAAAGTAAATAGATTAGATAACATCGATAAAGGTGGCTTAATTGTAAGTGTATTTTTTATCTTACCAGCTGTATTGATATTGATAACTAATGTAATAACCAACGGGGCAAATCTTATATAATATGAATGAAACAATCCAAAAATTAAGAGACTATGCAAACCTTAAAAATGATTGGTACATTAACAGGCAATTAGATTTATTGGAAAAACAGATTGCCTTAGAAATTACAAAAGCGGAAATAAAACAAGTAACAGAATTAAACAACTTTATAAACAAATAATATTATGAACAACACAATTAAAAACGAATTAAACAATTATATTTTAGATTGCATCAACGACAGAATACTAACAAATGAAAACAAGGATGACTGGCATTTTCACGCGTTTAATGAAGACTATTATATAGTTTACCATAGTAGAGCGATAGAATGGTTAAAAGAGCATAATTTAAATACTTTTGAAGCTATTGACATTGTAAAAGAATATGAAATTGACCATTTTGGCGAATTTACAACAGATATAAACCCCGAAAGTATTGTTAATATGTTAGCATTTATTTATGGCGAAGAAGTTTTATATTCTTATGATGTTGAAACTGTTGAAGAATTAAAAACACAAATTGAAAATAGTTAAGATATGAAAGTTAAAATAAGTATAACAACATTGTTAAAAATATATAATAGTAACAAAGATTTTATACTATATAGATTGAACGAGGATGGAACGAGGCTTGTAGATTTTACACTTAGTAATGATTTGAGCAGGTTTAGAGCCAAATATAATAATAACTTTAAGTTAGTAACAGACATAAAAAAACAAATAAAAAACTTTAAAATACAACTATAATTATGAAACCAAATTACACCATTGAGCAATTAAACATTCAATCATTAAGGAGATATAATAAGACTTACAATCAATTAACTTTTATTGAAACTCAATTATTATCAACAATTTAAAAACCTATAATTATGAACAATATTAACAACATTATTGAAGACCATTACAACGAGCTAGAAATAAATGATTTTGATTTCTATAATGATTTTACTAACAATTTTAATAACTAAGAATATGACTAATAAAGAAACATATACAGAGCCAATCGAACTAGAACAATTAGGATACAATAACGGCGCAAACTATTTAAATGATATTGATAATTCAATATTTGATGAACCTTATTTTTTAGAATACATCAACGGCTTTATAAAAGGCTTAAAAGATTACGCTGAAGCATCAAAAGAATATCAATTGATTTATAATAAAAACCTAAATAAATAAAGATATGAGCAAAGAAACAAAATACATAGGCTTTCACAATATACACACATTCCAAACATACAGAAACGAAACCTTTTTAGGCGGTATTAATTCAGATGGCGAAGACGTTACACTAGTATTCACTACAATAGACTTACTTGAATGGTTAGATATTAACACTATGAAAAGAGAGGCAATTAAACACATTAAGCAATTAAATAAATAAGATATGACTATAGCAACAAACAAAGGAATAAAAAACCTAGACAGTAACGAAATAGAAACAATGTACTTAGATTACTTTAATAACTATTTAACAATAGATAAATTTGCTGAGCATAACCAAATAAGCTGGTTTAGTGCAAAGAGCATAATAAATAAAGGTAGATTAATTAACCATAGTAAATAACACCTAATCAACTAACTAAATAACCTCCTTAATTGGGGGTTTTTTTATGTCCAATAATTACTGCAAATATTTGAGGGAATGTATATGGAATGAGATAGGTATATGATAGGAAGTTAAAACCAATAAACAACTTCACACAGACACCTAATCACACACAACTATACCAATATACCAGATAAATAATTAAGTAGCTTAGGAAGGCTTAGAATAAGTGTAGTATTAACGTAAAATGAAGATAGTATATGTGTAGTAAGTCAATTAAGTGAATTCAACGTAAAATGAATAAGTGAGATGTGTAGTAGCTCAATTCAATGAATTCAAACAAATACTAAAAAGGTTCTATAGGGGTTTTTTTATAATTTGTAACTACTTGATTATTAGTATCTCCAAAATAATTCTTTAGGGTAAGTATCACTAACCTACCCTAAACTTTTTCTATATGGTACTTTTATGGTATTCTACTGATTTAATTGTTACTCCAAGTATGTCTGCTATATCTTTATTACTTATAGTTGGTTTTAGATTTACTATCTCTCTAACCTTCTCTTTAGTCTTTACTTTAGCTTCTCTACTTATCTCTCTTATCTTAACATCTATATCTAAACTTCTTCTCATATCTGCTAAATACTTCTCTTGTCTTTGTTTATATTCTTTACCCCAATTATATGTATGGTGGTGTATCCAAGACATAGGTTTGTTATAGTCTTCAAAGTTGCTTATGTAATGCCTAGACCAAATATTATCTGGTTTAGACATCCACACAAACTCATAACCATCATATATTACTTTATGGTTAGTTACTTCTTTAAGGTTCTTTAATTGTTCTGTAGTCCAGTTAGTCATATGTTTAAGTTTTATATTCATTACTATTTATTAATTGTTTCTTTATTGTATAAAGTACTAAAGGGTGTAAATTAGCGACCTTTGCTATTGTTCTAATACTCATACCTCTAGTGTAGTGATTTAAGTATATTAGGTCTAGTGTTTTTTTAGAATATTTTATCTCCATATTAATAGTATATATAGTTAACTAATTCTATAGCTATAAACCCTATTAGTTTAATTGTAGTGTATAGTAAGGATATTGCTATGTATAATAATCCTGCTATTGCTTTGTATCTCATATCTTATAATTTATTAGTTAAATATTTAATCATATTGTTTAGTGTGTTAATATCTTCTTTAGCGTGTCCTATAGCTAGATTACATCCTGCACATAAAACACCTCTAACCTCACCTGTATTATGGCAATGGTCTATATGTCTATTCGATGAATGTGTCTTACTACCGAATCTAGAAGTTAATTCTATATCACATATATCGCAGTTGCTAGTGTTGTAAAGTTCCTCAGCTTCACCTCTAGACACCTTGTATGTGTTTTTTATACTTCTAATACGCATCTCCTCTTTACCTAGCTCTAGCCTTCTATCTTCTTCTCTTTTAGCTCTACACTTTTTACAAGCATAACCTCTTATGCTATTGGTTCTTTTATCTATTCCGAACTCTTCTCTAGGTTTAACAACATTACATTTAATACACTTTGCTTCTTTAATAGTAGTACCTTTAAGAGACTCTCCTATGTACTCTATCCCTATAGAATCAATGACTCTACCATTAAGTATATGATAAACCTTGTGTATAGAGATGCCTAAAGCTTTTGCTAACTCCTTAGCGCTACCATAAACATCTCCAGTCTCTATATGTCTACACTTTCTTTTATTTTTCATTCTCCATAGTTTTCTGAATAAAGGCTAAAATTCTCCATCCACACTTTACAATATGTCTAGTGCCACAATCATCAAATAACTCTCCAGAAGCGTGGTCTAACAGATGACGCATCATAGCATCCAACTCGTCACCACTCTTACTTCTATCCCAAGCTAATGGCTTGTCTGGATTGTGTTGCCTTTGACCTTCATAACTAGCTTTAGATATTTCCTTTAAAGCTAATGGAAAATACGAGATTACACCTGAGTAAACTGGTGTAGCTTTTCTCTCTGCTGCTTTATCTGTAGGTTTATTAAACCCATTAAGCATATCTTGCTCGTAGTGTTCTCCAGTATTACCATTTTGCTCTATAGCTCTCATTCTTCTTTCGTGTTCTTCTGATTCTAGCATTTCTATGTATTTCTCTCTT
>Ga0228620_1000592_pt1 | contig 18510 bp, 16 predicted proteins | sample 23DmetaG_FD_186030 | JGI IMG/M metagenome (GOLD analysis project Ga0228620, IMG submission 186030) | Seawater microbial communities from Monterey Bay, California, United States - 23D | ecosystem: Environmental > Aquatic > Marine > Coastal | place: USA: California | collected 2016-10-06 | reverse complement strand
ACGACCTGCTCGCGCCGATTCTCTACACCGTGCCGCTGCAGCTGCTGTCGTACTACGTCGCCGTACTCAAGGGCACCGACGTCGACCAGCCGCGTAATCTGGCCAAGAGCGTCACGGTCGAATAAGGCCACCGGCGAAGAAAAGCCCGTTGTGGGATGCAAATAAAGTTTCATCCTCTCTTTACAGCACAAAATTGTACTAAAACTCTGTGAGTGAGTGAGTGATAGGCCTTCAGGCTAATTTGCTTTTTAGTACATGTACCATTAGGTGTACCACTCCCAGTTGGCGCAAGCCGCTGGGAGTTTTCTTTTTCAGGCAATCAGCTGCGTAATTGCATGACCTCGACCATCCATTTGCATTAACGCGCGGTCAGGTGGCAACCGGCAGAAAACGGCCAGAAGCGGCCACTAATTTCTTGGCAATCAACAGCAGAAAAAGCATTATGGAAACAACTGCTCACGCGCAGTCCCATCTTCGGCGGCATGAATGCCTTGCTTATCTCACACAAGCATTCATTCCTGCTAGCTTTGGCGACATGCTGTGAAGCGCGGGCTTATGCCGCATTCGGCTATAACTGGCTTATACCGCGTTCGATATAACGTCGCAGCAGAAGGGAGTGAAAGATGCATAAAACACTGATCCGCAAGAGAAAAGTCAACATTGTTAGCGAAATGTTAGGCTGCGTATTAGTCGAGCGTTCGGTCTAATCACTGTTAGGCATATAGAGCTCAAAGCCGTGGGCACATCGAAAATCGCAGAATGAATAATCCAATTCCGCGCTCAGCTCAGGAAAAATATTCGCAGTATTTGAAACCGCTGGCGGGCCCGATATTCAGTGGAAGCAATATCATCACGCAGGCCATAAAATCGCTGGCGGCCAGGGCGTCCGCTGAGAGCAATGTCATCACGCTGGCCTCAGTATCACGCCAGCGCTGAGGCGCTCAAAATCCCAGAGGAAAAGGCGAAGGAACGCATGCAGGTACATCAAAAATCAAAGGCAGGTACGGCGTCGCATCAGCGCCCTGTTGCCGGCCTTCGAACCGCTTGCCTAACAAGCGGTTCAAATCGCTCGCTCCGCTCGCTGGGACGGGCTAAAGCCCGCCCCTTAACCAAACGTTAGACATTTAGGGCACCCATCACATGAACAATCATTATTCATTCATTGGCGGTTCCGAAGGTTCATGGCGAGTCACAAGCTGTGAAACCGTCATTGGCATGCCTCTTGAAATGGTGCAAAGGGTCAATGTCGTTAATATGCCCTCAATCAATTTGGTCGAACGTGGCAGCTGGACACTTCAAGGCTTTACAAGCAATGTACGGTACGCTGAACGGCAGGAGATCAATCAACTTCGTGCAAAGCAGGAAGACTTAAATCGTCCTACGTCATCATGTGCAGCGCTCATTCCAATAAAGAAAAGTCCAGAGTGGTGGGCCATGTCGCAAGAGGAACGGCGCAATATTTTTGAAGCACAGTCACACCACACAGAGATTGGGCTGGCTTATCTTCCAGAAATCGCAAGACAACTGCATCATTCTCGTGATCTCGGTGAACCGTTCGATTTCTTAACTTGGTTCGAGTTCGCCCCGGAGCATACTGCCTTATTTAACAAACTATTGGCACAGTTACGTTCATCAAAGGAGTGGGAGTACGTCGAACGCGAAATAGATATCCGACTTGTGAAAAATTTCTAACAATTGGTTCAAATCGCTCGCTGTGCTCGCCGGGACGGGCTAAAGCCCGCCCCTTAACCAAACGTTAGTGGCTTTTCTCCAGGTCATGTCAGGGTCACGAACGTTTGAAGTAATCCAGCAGTAATCCGACAGCTCCAGTGTTCGGCTAACGCCGTAGAAAGCACAATCTAGAGGTTGATTAACGAGATAGTAGATGGTCCGGTGAAACCGACTAAGAGAAAATTGTGAGTCTGTAACTGACGTTGTGACGCGGCCCGGAGAAATTATGATCGAGAGAGTTTTCAGAAGTAGTCGGTTTATGGTGTGGGTGGCAGTCGTTATCTGTGCGGTGTCATCTTTGCTCTTGTATGGTGCCTCGGTTAACATAATCTGGAATACCGCACTGGATGTAGTACGTGATATACCTGTCTCTGCTGACAACGGCAAGAGCCTCGCGGTTCGCCTCCTGAAGCTGTTGGATCTCCTGCTGATCGCTATTACTTTTCAGATCATGGCGGTTAACCTGTATCGTCTGTTCATCCGTCCGGTGTCTGATGATGACAGAGAATCCCAAAACCCTCTGGACATTAAGAGCTTCCATGATTTGAAGATAACAGTAAGCCAAGTGGCTGTTGTGATACTGGTGGTTCTGTTCCTTGAGCAGGCGGTAGAGATTGGCGCTACGATCGCTACGTTATACTTGGGTGCTGCCATCGGTATCATTATTTTGGCCTCGGTATTCGCGTGGAAGAATATGAAAGACTGATGCACAGCACGCGGTTAGACGTCACCTGCTGGTTGCCTGAACTAGAGAGGCAACCACTCCGCAGAGAATGTAGGCGGCCAACGCTTCATGGGAGCCTGCTTTGGGCAAGAGCCAACGTCACGGGCGTCTGCCACTAACCAATCCAAGCATAGCGACACCATTTCGGTTGCGGCTTCGCCTTCACTACAAAGCTGCGCGTGTTGGCGGCGTTATGCGCATCCATAGAGAGGGTACTCTTATTATTGAAATCAGGAAGGCAGAAAAAGCGGACGTTCCTGCGATACTCGACCTTGTTCGAGGAAAAGCGGAATTCGATGGGTGTTTGAATTCGCTTCAATCTACGGAAGCTGACATTGAGGAAGCTTTCTTCTCCGAACAACCCAAGGCGTTTGCGCTCTTGGCCATGAAGTCAGGCGAGGCCGTGGGTATCGCGACGTACTACAGTATCTATTGCACGTTCATTGCCAAGCCTGGCATCTGGCTAGACGATCTGTTTGTCTATCCGCAGTTCCGGGGAAGCGGTGTGGGCGAAGCTCTACTCTCAGAGCTGTGTATCCTCGCTCAGAATACTGGCTGCGGGCGTATTGACTGGATCGTGGCTACCGACAATGATCGAGGAAGGAGCTTCTACGAGCGCTCGGGCGCTCGGATATTCGAAGAGGTACGGCGTGCCCGGTTAGATGAATGTGCGATCAACGCACTTGCAGAGAAAGCGCATAACAAAGCAATGCACCCGACAAGCGGGTGATTGCGGCGTTAGGCACAGTCAAACACGCAACAATCCAATTCTTTCAACCCAGAGGTCTCCCAACTATGAAAGTCAAACTTGTAGCATTAACAGCATTAGTCGCACTTACCTCAAATATTGCGAACGCAAACGAGCCCATCGTTGTAAATCAGGCAGTAACAGAGAAGGAAGCATTAACAGCTCAGCAAGCATGGTGTGCTGCTCTTCTTGATATCAACGCCGCATACGAAAAGGATGGAAAAGTAGCAGCGAGAGCATTGGCCGAGAAAGTCATAGATTCCGCTTACGCCTACCAAATGGGCGCAGTACTCTTTAAGCCTACGCTCACGGTGAACCCTCAAACATTTCGCCCCACACGTGCCGGTGCGCTATCTTATTTCGTTGGCGGTGACCCATCCTTCCCTGCCGACACAGGTTTTGCTCTAAAAGGCTGGAAAAAATGTGAGCCTGTCACTTCTGCTATTTTTCTTGATGGCAATAGCGCAATTACTATGGGGAAAGTTCACTTCACAGATAAAAATGGGAAAGTGACTACCGTTGACAAAACGTGGGGTTACGTTAAAGACGATGCGGGAAATTTGCGCATTAACCTTCACCATTCATCATTGGAGTACCAACCTAAGTAAATCCGCTATAAACCCATAGGCAGTGGAGTTGTTGCCTAACAAGTCATTCCAGCGGACTGCCTACGGCAGCCGCTGAATTCCAACGTTAGGTTATCCGAGCAAAAGTGACCCGCCCCTCATTCCTCAGTCACTGTGAATGTCCGCTTCTGGCCGGTAGCCGCCTATAACTGCTACTGGAATCGCCTGTGTAAATCCGGGAAGAGCAGTTGAGCGAACCAGACTGGGAAGCCAGGATAAAGGTCGCGAGATTTGGGTGACGGTGCTTCTACCACCCCAAGCAGTAGCAGTTCCCTGAGTTGATTGGCCGCCGTCTTATCGTGCAGGTTGAAGTACGCCTTGAAGTCGGCGCGCGATACCTCACCCTGAATAATCAGCAGGCATAGCGCACGTGCCCCCTCAGGCTTGATGCCTGCATGGATGAAGCGAGGTTCGAATTGGATAATTCGTGCCAGCCGTTCGCGCAGGACTGGCATTGCCATAGCCTCACGCGTGTACTGCATCTGGTCCTTACATACCGAAAGCATGAAGCGTACAAACTCAACCAACCCGGCTTGGGTCAGCTGCCCACGCCCATCAAAGTCGCCCCGGCGGCCCTGATCAGCTGCACTGAGGCGCGCGTAATACTCGTCCTGCTTACGGGCCAGGCCCCGTGAGATGGACCACAGAGATGAGCCCAACCCGATTCTCGTCAGTTGCAGGTGCGTTGCCATCCGGACAATACGACCATTACCGTCCTCGAATGGGTGCACGAACGCCAGCCGATGGTGATAAGCCATGCACGCCAGCAACTGGGAGCGCGGGTCATTTGCACTGCCGTAAACCTGCTGCAGTCGGTTCAGCATCGGCGTCACAGACTCCCAAGCTGGTGCGTAGTGCCCACCAACAACCACATCCTCTTGCGACTCATCACGGAGTCGGCCGGGTGTCATCAAACGGCCCTCATTCACTCTGAGGTCAGCGTCCTTCGCACCCTCAAGTAACCTGCGATGGAACGACTTCAGGAGATTCACTCCGAACATATCGCTCCACTTGATTTCACTGCTGCGACGATCAAGCACTCGTTCAAAGGCTTCCTGTGCCTGGATATGCGTCATCGCCAGAAAGCCCAGCTCTTTGGCCTCCCTACGCTTGATCCGCTGAGACAGCTCTGCAGGCTCGATATATTGGCCTTCAATCAGATTGCTGTAGTAGCTGTTGGTCAGACGCATCAGCTTGCCCAGACGCTTGGCAGTCTCGGGCGCTACTGAGCCTGCAAGCTGTCCAGCCAGAAAAGGCAGTGAGTCAGCCAGCTCCAACACATCAACCGGGTACCCGGGATGGGCGGGAACAATAGGCTCAAGCCAATGGATGCCTCTGATGAGCTGATCGTTCATGCCTTTCAATTTTCTGATTTATTTTCAGATTTATCAGGGCTGCCAAGCCCTTGCTACGCTGTGCTTACAGGCTATTCATGCACCAATCACAAGGGAATATTTTTCCTATTTTATTTCGAATAAAACGCCAATTTAGTTCTCCACTCAACTGCCCGATGTGAAGCCTTGCAGACTTGGGGAATTCACCTGGTAGGGATGACCTGCTCTTTACGCACAGCAATGGCCGGCGGAACTCGGAAAAAATCACTCGACGCTGGAGCTGAACACATTCGACCAGCATGTAGTGCTTGCTAGGAACTCTTCGCCTTTCCCGGCCAGAAGAACTTCACCAGCGCTCGGGTAGTGGCGCAACAGGTGCTTTGCACTGGTTCTGACATCCTCCGGCAATTCAGCATTACGAGACAATTCGATCAAAAAAGCTCCGGTATTGATTACAGCCCTGGTGCGCTCATGTGGCATGGTCATGCCAAGTCCTCCAAATACTGATCTACACCCAAGCTGATTGGGGCCAGCAGGCGCCTGGTCGAACCTCTCAGCCTTCTCAACTTATAAAACCCCGCCGTATTCGATGCTGCGCAACAACCGGCGCACTTGGAGCGCGCCAAGAATGGTGGTGCATAAAGAATGGGGTGTCCTCCCATCCAGGGCAAAGTTAGGGGATGCTAGCCATGCCAAAGCGGTAGCACGGCTTCCGAATACCTCAATAGCAAGCGCTTCGACCTGCTCAAGGCGCTCAGCAACCCCTGATTCAGACATCAGCTCTTTTCCCAGTAATTACCCTTGCTGACCAAGCCAAAATCCTCTGAGGAAAATGGCTGATCATCATCGAACATACCATTGACCATGCGCTCCCGACGCAACCCACTCAGCACCCTGAAAAAGCAGGGCTCGCAGAGATGCACCTGGTAGTGCTCGCCGTCATGCTGCGAGCCATATCCCCAATGGGCTTCAAGCTTGCCGTGTTGGAGGCCATAGCCGGGAATACGTGTGCCAGAACGGCACACGTCGCAGATCACATCCTCAACGACATCGACCAATGCCTTCGACTTAATCTCCATGCACACCTCACGATTACGTTCCACACGACGCCGGCCGGTTATGGATTCATGAACACCAACATCATTGGATCAGCCTCGAATGGCTGAGCATCAAAAACAAGCCAGTAGCTGCTGCCGATAATGCTGAGAAAAGCTGACCTGGTAAGCGGGCTCAATTGCAAAGCCACCCAGCGAAATAATATTCGTAGCCTGCGACCCAACATTAGGCTCTGCACCACCAAACCCTACATCACCGATGCCTTCGGCATGCCCCAAAGTCCCCACCAGGTCTGGCCGGGAGCCTGGGGTTAAACTTGGCATATGAGCATCGCTCAAAACAGCCAGATCATCCGGTAAGTCATCCGCAATTCGCTCCGCAAAGCCCTGAAGCGTTGGCTCCGCCAACATGAATAGCCATGCCTGGTCGTCGGACTCACCTGTGCGCCGCAGCACTCGCCCCAGCACTTGCCGGTAATGCAGTTCGGTGCGGATACGGCTGAGGTAGCAGCACACTTGTAGGCGCGGAATATCGGTGCCTTCGCTGATCATTCCGACGGCCACAATCCAGCGGCAGGCGCTGCTCCGGAATGCATTGATCACCTGCTGCGCATCCGTGGTTTTGTTCGTCACGATGCGGCACTCTTCACCCATGGCTTCCAGTGCGAGTGCAACTTGCTGGGCGTGTTCGATGTCTGTGGCCACCACCAAACCAGCAGCATCAGGTTTGATCTGGCGTAGCTCGCTCAGTTTGCTGCAGCCAAGGTCTAGCATTGGATTGATCACCTCGTCATGACGCAGAAGTTCCTCATAGGTGACAGGTGACTCCCCTAAAAGCTTGGCGATGCTGGGAAACAGCCTCACGGAGCTATCCGCGCCAAGCTCTTCCGTAAGTTTCACCTTCTGGTTGTCGAGCAACACAATGCGAGGTGATCGGCACACGTCGTCGGCAATGGCATCTTTCAAGCCATAACGGTAATCACAGATCAAATGCCCCTCGGGCGAAGAGTAACGAGCCAATGCGATGGCCTTATCGTCCGAACGCCAGGGCGTGCCAGACAGGGCCAACGTGAAGGCAGCCCGATCCTGTATCCGATGCAGTATCTGCTGCCCCCAGGCATTGCTGAGCAGCGGATCGTGGCCGGCGCAATGGTGGATCTCATCGAAGACCACGAACACCCGGTAGTCATCAAGCAGCTGCCAGAATCCCTCATCACGGTATTCCATAGCCTGATAGGTGTAGGCCGCCCCCACGGCACCTATCTGGCCATCAAGACGCCTGCCTAACACTTCCGCAAAGGTCGAACGAAAACCCTCCACGACCTGGCAGGACGGCGCAAAGCACAGCACCAAATCGATTCTGTCCTGCTCAAGCAGTCGGCTGGCCAGTTCAGCAGCCATGCGCGTCTTTCCGGCTCCCGGCGTTGCCTGGCAGAAGAAGTGCGGCGTGACGGTAAAGTGCTCCAACGCCCGAGTGATGCAGCTGTTCTGCCAGCTCCGTAGCGAGCTGCTCATCGTGGTGCAGCGAGCGTTTTGAGGGTCTTTTCGATGGCGCGCAGATGCCCCAAGAGGCGAGAGCTGCGATCCCTGGCTTCCAGGTAATCGCCTTCACTTCGCGCTCGAAGTAGTCGTACACCGACTCGCCCAGCGGCACGTTCTCGTTGTCGCGAAGGCCGGCATCGGCTTCCGGCTGGCCTTTGACCAGGCATATATCCGCTTCCGGGTCGCGCTCGCTTAAGCCGCTGAGGATGGCCTTCAGCTCCTGCGTGCTGGGCGATACATCGTGGGCGTTGAGCGTCTTTTTCAGCAGCTTGCTGAACTGCTCGCGGTTGCGGTGCAGCACGCTGGAATCCATGGCCTGCAGGGCTTCGATCAGGCGCTGGCGGGCCGGCGCTTCCAGCTTCTCAATGGCTTTTTCTTCCAGCACCTTGTCGATGCGCTGGCTGCTTACCTGGAAGTTCAGGCGCAGCGGGCGCTCGACGGTGATGCGGCGGTAGCCGAAGGCTTCGACGGGGAAGATCTTGCTCTGCGCGGTTTCCTCGAAACGGCCATACAGGCGCACCAGCTCGTCGATCTGCTCCTCGGTGAGGTATTGGCGCTTGCTGCCCAGCGACTTGCGCATCTTGGCAAAGTGCTGGCTGCCGTCGATCAACTGCACCTTACCCTGGCGCACGGCGGCCTTGTGGTTGCTCAGCACCCACACATAGGTGGCGATGCCGGTGTTGTAGAACATATCGGTGGGCAGGGCGATGATGGCTTCGACCAGATCGTTCTGCAGCAGGTAGCGGCGAATCTCCGACTCGCCCGAACCGGCGCCGCCGGTAAACAGCGGCGAGCCGTTGAGGATGATGCCGATACGCGAGCCACCTTCACGCGGGTCACGCATCTTGCTGACCAGGTGCAGGAGGAACAGCAGCGAGCCATCGGACACACGCGGCAGGCCGGGGCCGAAGCGGCCGTTAAAGCCCTTTTCGCTGTGCTCGTCGGTGATCTGCTTCTGCACCTTCTTCCATTCCACACCAAACGGCGGGTTGCTGAGCATAAAGTCGAAGTGGTGTTCTGCGCCGGTGAGTTGGTCATCGGACAGCGTGTTGCCCAGCTTGATGTTCTCGACCTTCTGCCCCTTGATCAGCATATCCGCCTTGCAGATGGCGTAGGACTCGGGGTTGAGCTCCTGGCCGTGCAGCGACACGGTGACTTGCTGGCTGATGGACTGGATGTACTCGTCACCCTCGGAGAGGAAACCGCCGGTGCCGGCAGTCGGGTCGTAGATGGTGACGATGCTGTTGGGCTTGAGCTTGTCGTCCTGCCCGGTGATCACCAGCGAGGTGGTCAGGTGCACGATATCGCGCGGGGTGAAGTGCTCCCCGGCGGTTTCGTTGGAGCTTTCCGCGAACTTGCGGATCAGCTCTTCGAAGATGATGCCCATGCCGAAGTTGCTGATGCGCTCGGGGCTCAGGTCGGTGGCGGCAAAGCGCTGCACCACCTGATACAGCAGGTTGGCGGCGGAGAGCTGCTGCACGAAGTCTTCAAAGTGGAAGTGCTCGAAGATCTCGCGGGCGTCCTTGCTGAAGGACTGCACATAGCTCATCAGATCAGCGGCGGTCTGGGTGTCGGACAGCGTGCCGAGGGTCAACTTGGAAGCATTGAAGAACTGCTGCCCGGCCGCGCGCAGCAACAGACGCTCACGCACTAGGTCAGGCCGGCCTTCCTGCGCATAGGACTCACGGATCACCGCTTCCTTGGTCGGCTCCAGCACACACTCCATACGCCGCAGCAGGGTGAACGGCAGGATGATGCGGCCGTACTGAGATTGCTTGAAGTCACCTCGCAGCAGGTCGGCGATGGACCAGAGGAAGGCGGCGGTCTGGGAGTGATTTTCCGTGTTCACGGGGGCATGTCCTTGGTGGGGCAAAAGAGTGAGTTTACCCCGCTGGAGACGCTCCGGAAGAGCCCTATGTGCTGGGCTCCTATGCATGCAAGCCACTGGGGGTTGTTCAGACCCTCAGCATCTCGCTCAGCCCCACCTGGCGGCCGAATGCTTTTGGCGGACGGGCAACGGCCTCCCTGGCCGCATCCTCATTGCCTACCAGGATGACTTGCACATGTGCCCTGGTGACGGCGGTGTAGATGAAGGTTCTGTCCAGCAGCCACGATTTGCGCACCGGCACGATCACTCGGCGGAACTGGCTGCCCTGGCTCTTGTGGACGGTGATGGCGTAGGCATGCTGCATTACATCCACGTCGCCTTCGAGGATGAAATGGTCAACGCCTTCGTAGACTGCGCGGCCCAGCGCGGTGCGAATTTCCGGTCGTTCGTCGCTGCCGATATTGATTTTGATCGGCTCGTCGAACACTTCCTGCAACCTGCCCAGACAGCCGTTTTGCAGGTTCCTCTGCCAATCATTGGCGGTGTAGAGCAAGAGGTCTCCCTCGCAGAAGCCCGTTGCTTCGACTTCGCCGGTTTCTTCGTTCATAGCCATCAATGGCCTGCCCGTACTCGCATAGCGGTCATGGCAGACACGGTTTAGGGTTTCTACACCGGCAAAGTGGCAGGAGCGGGTGGCGCCGAGAATCTGCGTGTTGTCCCGGTCCAGTTCGTACAGCCTGAGCACGGTCGGGATGATCTGCTCGTCAGCACACGGCAGGAACACGACCTCACCTCTGGCATCCGTGGCGAATGCCGGCCATTGCCCCTCGCGGATCGCCAGGGAAGTCGCAGGAATGGCCGACTCCTTGGATTGGCGCTTGACCTCGGTGAGCTGCGTGGATGGCATGCCCGGCAGATCGCACAGCACATGCAGGACCAGACCCGCACCAATCGGGGGGAGCTGGTACGGGTCGCCGACCAGGATCAGGTGCGTGTCAGATGGAAGCTTGCAGACCAGGCGGTGAAAGGTCACCAGGTCGAGCATAGAGGCCTCGTCGATGACGATGACCGGCGCAGGCCCCATTTCTTCGGCGCTGACGTTGCGCAGGAAGCCGGCGATGGTCGTGGCCGGCTGCTGCGTAGCTTCGATCATGCGGGCTGTAGCGCGGCCCGACAGCGCCATCTGGAAGCGGGGGCGACCCAGTGTGTCGAGCGCCCGGTACAGAGCCTTCAGTACCGTGGTTTTACCGACACCGGCACCTCCGGTGATGATGCTGAAGCGGTTCTCGAACGAGGCCTTCACCGCCTGGCGCTGCGCGTCGTTCAGTGCGAACTCGGGGATGCCCGAGTGCAGACGCTCCTCGTGCTCGAAACCTTCGATCAGGGCATCGATATCAGTCGGGAACAGTTGCTGCTGGGCTTCCGGATTGCGTAGCAGCGCCAAGATGAACTCGGCGCACTGCCGCTCCATGATGTAGGTGCCGGGGGCATGCAGCATTAGCTCGCCATTGGCCGCCTCGCGGCTTATGAACTGGCCTGTTGACTTGCCCTGGAGCAGAGCCTTGGCCAGTGCCGCTGTTGGAGCAGAATATGGCTTGACCAGCCTGCCGACTGTGTCCTGAAGGTCATTCAGTGTGGCGCAGGTATGACCCCGCTCAGCCACCCGATACAGCGCTTCTTCAAGAGCCGCAGCCAGTCGCCGAGGGTCGTCCAGAGCAACACCGAACTTGTCTCGGGCAATGTCGTCCACGCGCGCCCAGCTACCCTCGAAACTCAGCAGCCGGTAGGGGTCTTCGGTCAGGGCTGCAATGGTGTTTTTCTTGTGAAACCGGATGGCCTTGCGGGCGAGATCGAGCGGAATGTCGCGCTCCTGCACGAAGCGCAGGGTCTTGGCGTCGCCGTCCTCGGCCCACTTGTCGAACAGGCCGTCCCGCACTTGTTCGGACGGGATGATAGAACTGATCGCTTCGTGATTGCGGATATCGAGCACCTCATAAAGACGCTCGCCCAAGGTGTCCCAGAGTTTGGTGGCCTTGACCTCCGCGATGCCCTTCACGCTGTCAGCCAGCCACTGGATCAGTTGACTGCCAGACGGGCGTACCAGCAGGATCTGCTGTACCTCGATTTGTAGTTCCGTGACGACATAGGAACTATGGATACGCTGGGTGGTGGTGGCTTCGCCATAAACCTCGTAGATGCCGCCAACCGCGATATTCGATGGCTCGGCAATCGCTGCCGGTACGCTTACGACTACGGCAAGGGTCCTGTCGTTCAGCCCTGATTGCAGGTCAATCCGGTGGCCGAAGGCGAGGCAGCCATGACGGTTCTTTGAGCGAATGCGGGTGATGCGCACTGTGGCGCTGAGTAGATTCGGGAGGCTCATCGTGGCAACCGCCCTGTTTCTTCCATGAACGACGCCAGCAGCTTGTAGCGATCCAGCATGCCTTTAGCCTGGGCCAGTTCGGCGCGCAGGGCCGCGTTCTCCTGCTCCAGTGCGTTCAGCCGTTGGCTGTCCTGGCGGCGCTGCCTAGTTTCAGGATCGCGTACGGGGGGCTCAACATCCATCGCTGAGTCGTTCACCGGAGGCAGGATGCCGCGCTCCCGCAGGCCGTCTTCCAGCATCCTCAAGGCGTTCTTGATGGCTGGATTTTGAACCAGTGCGCTTTTACCGAAGCCGCACTCGGTGGCGATCTCGGCGCGCTTTAGCTTGTCTCTATGCACGTACTCGCGGAAATCGTCATCACTCTTTGAGGAGGCCCAAGCGACGAAGGCGGCGAAGTTCTGCTCGGCGATTTGTTGCCCGCTGGCCATGGCTCAGACCTCCTTGAGAATTTTCCTGATGGCATTCACGTAGCCATGCTTGTAAACCTCGCGCCGGTTCTCGTCCTTGACCTGCCCGGCCGGGCTGACAGTCCACTCTCTGCTCTCGAAGAACTCATCTGACACGGCCGCTTTCAAGGCGGTAATCTCCATGTCGTTGAGGTTCAGCGCAGGCAATACCTGCACCGCACTGTTTGCCTCAACCTGATCAAATTTTTGCGCCGGACGTTTGTCGACTATTAGTTCGCTATGCGCCTTGAGGAGATTGAGCTCATTACGGAAGCGGTTGCGTTCTGCAATGATCTGGCCGAACACTGCCCGTAGTGCGGGGTCTGTGATTCTCTGCAGCAGCTCATAGTCCTTTGGGACCTTGTTCGCTTTGGCAAGTGGATTGACCGGGGCTTTCATCGATGCCCCGGCTTGGGCGGCCCAAGCCTCGATGAGCTGGCGGAAAACCAAGCCCGTCTTGTTGCGAATGGTCTGAGCCGTGGGGCCGCCCCGTTCGGCGGACAGTCGCCCAATCTCGGCAATCGAGAAGTTGCGCTCGCCCGCGGCATACTGTGCTTTCAGCACTTCGTTGAGAGTCGTTAACGACTTGGCTTGCCGCGTCGTTGCCCGCGCCTTGAGGTCTTCAAAGATCATTTGAGCGTCAACCATGGCTCAACTCTCGGATGCTTTTCGATGAGGTGGCGATCAGTTCGGACAGTTTGATCACCGGGCCTTGATAAGCATTTTCCAGGGCCTCGATGCCGCTTGGGAGAAGCTTCAGATGCTGGCCGGCTTCCAGCACGCCTGCGACGTAGGTGAAGCCTTCCAACTGGTCGTGGGACGATGCCTGGCGTGCCATCGCCCGCATCATGGCATTCCCCGCGATGAGCTGCATGCGCTCGTCCATCTGCATGAACACAGGGCTGTAGCCATTCTGCATCAACAGCCGGTTGAGCATCCGCGAGCGCTTCTCGATGGCTGGCGTCTTGCGCAATTCGTCGGCCAGTTCAGGGTAAAGCTCGGCGTCCTCACAGATTTGCGCCAGTTGCAGCAACTCCGACCGGGTTTCGATGAAGCTGATCGGCTGATGAATGTCCTGCATGCTGCCCACAGCCACCAGCTTGGTGGCATTGTCGTCCTCGGCACGGCCGTCCTCGATGGCGATCAGGCGAACGATCAGCTGGAAGCAGGCCACCAAGTCCTTGGCATATTGATCGGCCAGGACGATTTGCTTCTCGTAGCGCCGCTCGGCTTCCTGCAACTCGTGCTGCTGCATGAAGGGGTGGCCCTCTTCACTTGCTTGGTAACGCGCCTCAAGCAAAGTGTCCCGTACCTGTTCATGTTCTACTGCCAGGTTGGCAGCCAGGGACGCCTTGTAACTGATGTTATTGAAGTGTGCCCGCAGCGCATCCAGATAGCGCGCATCGGTGATGAACCAACGGCAGCGCACGCAATTCTCGGGGCCATTCTGTACTGGACTGTATTGATTGCCGTTGGCGCCATGGGAGCGTATGAGCTCACCGCCGTTCCAGCAACCGCCCACGCTGCCCATTTCATCGGACTTGACTGTGTTGCCGCCTACCAGGCATAGGCCTATATGACGATGCTCCCAACCGACCGGATTGCGGTTCGCTAAGGCTGCCTGCAGTGAGGCTTCATCGCGGTAGACGGTCTTGCAGGTGATCTGGCGCAAGCTGGCATCGCGCAGGAAGGTTCGCAATCCATCGGCCTGAGCAGCGTCTACCCTTAAGGTGGCCGCATTCAAAGCTTGCGTCATCATTGCCGGGGTCGGCTTGGTGTAGTAGAGCGTCATCAGTAGCCGCGAATGCCCGGCGAGTAATTTTGAGAGCACCGGTATGGGCACTTGGCCTTCCATCGCATAGCAAGTCAGCAGAGAAACTCGCAGGCTGTGCAGGGGGAATTCAGTGGCTTTCCTCAGCCATACCGGATAATCATCAGGATAGGCTTGCACGAAACGAAGGCGTGAGCCGTCGCCAAGGGTCTGCCCACGTGCCGCTACGCGCTCTTCCAACTCGTTAAGCAATCGATACCAAAGAGCCCCTAAAGCCAGTGCGGCAATCGGCTTGCGTCGATCATCGCCCTTGGCATTTGCTTCTCGAAACAGGAAACAGATCTCACCCATCTCGCGCTTCTGCTGTTGAGACTTTGTAATGCCGAAATGCTTGTTTTCCAACTCTGTGCAGGGCGTCGGCTTATCGATGGAGTTGTATTTCTCCTGCCAGTTGCGCAGTTTCTCCAACCAATATAGTACTTCCGGGTGCTGCCAGGGGATGGTGTAGCCGCGCTCGCGTTCGTCCTTGTTCTGGTCGGCGGTCTTGTTGGTGTTTATATATAAGCCGCTCATTATCTCACCAATATCGGCGCTACGAATGCGGCAGAACACTCCCCGGTTCCAAGGGTTCGTTTCGCTGCCTTTCTTGAACGGGTGCTGATTGTTGAGCTCCCATTGGCCTTCTTGGTAGCGCCAGGTATCGGCCTCGCCCGAGTCGAGAAAGCGTACTTGGTAGGTGCGCAGTGGAATATGCAGCTTGACCAGCAGGGCCACCGCGCGCACGGGCGACCAGAGCTCGTAGATTTCGACCTTTTGTTGTCTTTTCCCGACGAGCCTCCTCAGAACAGTCCGGACTCGCCAAACGCAGTCAGGGTCTGAATGATTAATCAGGCTAGGGTCAACCTCGAACCAGTCGCCAGCCCTCCCCGTAGATTTTCCATCTGATCGATACTTGCCAGTGACTTGCTGCGCCCACTTCCAGTCGCGGAAATCGCCAAACGGTCGAGGGCAGAGGATCTCGCGCACTTCCTTGATATACGCATATGGCAGCGGGTTGTGCACCGACTCCGTAGTAATCTGGCCCGCCTTGCTCACTCTGCTGAAGGGGTTGCGCACTAGGGGCACTACTCGACCCTTATCGTCTGGCTCGCTGAAGTGATTCTCAATAACCCAGTCGAGGAACTCGACGATGTAGTTCTGCGTCCCTCCTGCCTTGGTAGGCTGGCTTTCCTTAAGCATGTTCTGAAGATCGGGCAGTACTCCTCCCGCAGCCGCCTTGAATAATTCAGCAGGCTGATGCCCGTTGGGCATTTTAGGTAAATACTCCATCGCAAAAAAAACCAGCGCCTTCATTCTAAGGTTCAAACCTTGGTGCCGAGTCGCCATCCAGTCCGTCATGAGCGTACGCCACTCCTCCCACAACTCGCCACGCTCCTCTGTCAGCCAAGCGAGAGTGGTATCGTGGCTGCGACCATTCTGTTTACTTCCCTTTTTAGCTCCCCTTTTGGCCACCATGGTCAGTGCCTCCTGAGTTTGACATGCGGTCCCGACAGTAGGCCGCGAGGGTCAATGTCTTCGAATCCGGCCTTCACAACGTCATCCCAATTGCTGAAGGGCTGGATAATCCGGCCCTTCGTTGAAAGCTCATCCAAACGCTCGCTTGCCTGCTGCAGCGCCTGATTGACATCGGCTATGCCGGGAGCCGTATAGACACCCTGCGACTCCAGCGATGAGTGATGAAGGGCTTTCTTGCGCATCACGGGGTCAACGCCTGCGCGAGTCAGTCGGCGGCCATAGGCATGGCGGTGACCATGGGGCGAGCGCCCCTCAACTTTGGCGGCGCTCAGGCCAACGCGAGCCAGCGCGGCGACATAGTTTTTGTTGAAGGCATTTAGGGTGTAAGGCTTGCCTAGGGTGCGTTTCTCGTAGGAGACAAAAGCATAGGGATGATGGCGATCAATGCTGGCCAGGTAATGCAGATGCTCGCGCCACAACTTCAGGAATAGCTGACCAAAGTCGGTTGGAAACCAGTGCAGCTCGATATAGCCGTCGCGGTGATCGTGTGCTCGAACTTTCCAGCCCACTCCATGAGTGCTTCTTAGTCGATTGCGTGGCGCAAGGGCATGAAGCTCTCGCAGACAGGCCGAACGATTGGTCTTACCTGTCCGGCTTTTCCAACCTTCCGGCGCCCTACCATCCTCTGGGTGGTAGATACGGACGATGGCCTTGGTTGGGTCATCCGAGTCGATCAATACATCCTGTATCCATAGGTGCAGGGGTTCGCATTCTCGCAGGCCAGCGCCATGCATCATGATTGTGATGAGTTGGTCACGAACTGCACAGCGTCGATCCCGGGCACCACCCAGCCCCTCCAGATAGAAGCGCTCGAACAACCGCTCGGGAAAGGCAATGGCATCGTCGTCGGCCTTGCTCAAGGCGCGCCGCCCCTTGATATTGCGGGCCTTTCCGACTGTTGCGTTGACCGTTTTGTCCTTGATGTGGCCGAGGAAATCGTTTTGGCTGCGGCGATACCATGCGGCATAGTTCAAGCGCTGGTCATAGCTGCTGGCGGTCATCAGGGGGTTCATGTGCTCAACACCCTGATGGTCGGCTAGATAATCGGTCAGCCCCTTGAGGGCATTGAGGTGCTGGTTGGCCGTTGCCGCGCTGGCTGGTATCCAATAGAGACCGGACGGATCAAGGCCGTCATCGCCAACTGTGCCGGTAAAGAGGCGGGCGGCGAATGACTGAAACAGTGTGTGGGGGTCTGAAAAGTTGTGCTGATTAGCCTCCATGTACTCAAGCAGTAGCTTCGCCGCACTGATCACCCTGCGCTGCCAGTCCTGACTGCGCTCCGATTGCTTGCTGAGCAGATAGTCCAGCAGAGGCATGACAACCCCTTGCTCGGTCAGCAAGACCGGTATTTCGCTACGAACCCCTGAGTCATCGACCACAACCTTTGCATAGGTGCTCACGGCCAGCATCGAGTGCTCCTTTCCTCATCATGCCAGTAGTATGTATAGTATTTTTATGGGTGTCAAGTTCATAATAAAAGATGAAAAAAATAGCCCTCTGATCGAGGGCTATTGGTAGATTTAGTACATTTTTATGCGCTGCGAAGAACATCCGTACAAATAAAGTATCATCCTTACAAATAAAGTTTCATCCTAAGCCGGCATCCGCTATGTTGAGGTCATCGACACAACGGGTGCTGGCTTTCTCATGTCTGGAAAATTCAGGGGTCTGACCCAGGCCCAGATCGACAGAAGGCTCAAGGAGGGCCGTGGCCAAGGCCAGGGACCAGACTACAAGCCCTTCATCTACACCAGGGATGTGTCCTCGTTGGGTCGCTCCCACCGCCTGCCTGGCAGCAAGACCCGACGTTTGCACCATCTTCTATCCGATCTTGAACTGGCCATCTTCCTGACCTTGGATCGGTCTCCCCATGTCACCGATATCCGTGAACAGTTTCCGATGCGGGTCGAAGATACGGTGCGCATCGCCGAGGAGCTTGGCCTTCCCCATGGTCGCTACCACGGCACCCCGCAGGTTCTGACCAGCGATTTCCTGGTGGATTTCAATGACCCCCAGCGCCCGTCCGTCGCGATTCAGGCCAAGTACAGTGCCGACCTGCAGAAGCCTGAAGTCATCGAGAGGCTTGAGCTTGAAAGGCGCTACTGGCAGGAAAAAGGTATTCCCTGGGCCATCGTCACGGAGCGCGAGGTATCCAAGGTGGCATTTGCCAATATCCAATGGCTCTATCCTGCCCATGCTGAAGACGACATCGCTCAGGACGATCTCGCCCATTACCAGCAGCTGTTTCTGCTCGAGTTTCAGCGTCACCCAGACCGGAAGGTGACCGCTATTGCCCAAGGACTGGACACCTCCGGCCAGCTGGAGGCCGGTCAGGCGCTCTATTGGCTACGCCAGTTGTTGGCCCGGCACTGTTTCTTGTTCGATCTTGACACTCCTTACCGGGAGCTGAAGCCGAAAGACCTGGTTGCCAACGCTCATCAAATGCATCAGGAGCTGAGCAGTGTTTCCCGTTAATCAGGTGTTCCGGATAGGGGAACTGCGAAAGCGCCTGCTGTGGCCCGGCACCGAGCAGGCCATCTGGATCGATATCGATTCGGACACGGCGTTGCCCGAACCGATATCGGTTGCAGAGCTGGAGCGTCTGCTCATGGAGCGGGAGCTGGAGAGCATTGCCGATCCCTTCGAGGAGATAGTCCTACGGGAGGTTGAGGAAGGTTCTCTTGATCAGCAGAAGCGTGATGAAGCTTGGGCAATGCTGGCGGATTTTGTGCACGATCCCCAGCTTT
>Ga0228620_1000579_pt1 | contig 18786 bp, 12 predicted proteins | sample 23DmetaG_FD_186030 | JGI IMG/M metagenome (GOLD analysis project Ga0228620, IMG submission 186030) | Seawater microbial communities from Monterey Bay, California, United States - 23D | ecosystem: Environmental > Aquatic > Marine > Coastal | place: USA: California | collected 2016-10-06 | reverse complement strand
TATATGGCTGACGACCATGCCGATAATCAGGGCCAAGGTCGAAAACGTCAGAAAATAGAGCATGGCTTTGCCCGCCACACGTCCCACCTTCTTCATGTCGCTCATGCCGGCAATGCCGGTCGTGACCGTCAAAAAAATCACTGGCGCGATGATCATCTTCACCAGCTTGATGAATCCGTCGCCCAACGGCTTCATGGCCTCACCCAGTTGCGGATAGAAGTAGCCGAGCCCCACGCCGATCACAATTGCGAACAACACCTGCACGTACAGGATTTGGTACCACTTCTGCTTGCGCGCAGGTGTCTGCGCGTCGTCTGTGACGTCGATCACTTCAGGTGTCCCCCACCGTATTGCTTGCCGAACCCGCTCGGGGCCGTTGGCAAAGTCGTTATGAACCAAGTGCGCGCCCCAATAATCGGGGCCTGGGTGGCTACATGCAATTTCGGTGCCAGTTTTAAGCACACGACATTTTTACATGACAGCCCCCTGATTTATTGACCAATTGTATGCACCGCCGATGTGCTTACTAGGGCATACCCTTAGGCGAAATTCGGCACACAACGTCCTATTGTGTGAAAATTCGCACAAGCATTTCGGAGGCTTTGTGCGTATTTCCACACACTAACGTACACTTGGTTTGTCGCTTTCTTGTTCTGTCTGTCGCGTTCCTATTTCGTTCGCTGACCGCTGCTTTTTCTGCGTGCCGACGCGTTCTTTCCATGCACCGATCTGTTCTTTTCGTCTGTTGTGTCTGTCGACCTGTTCTTTGACGCTATCTGCCGCTCATCCGCCCGCTCATGTCCCGACTAAAAGTGCTGAAGTATCTGCGGATGCTTGCCGTGGTGGCGATAAGCGTGTGTGTGCTTTGGGGTACAGGATGGGTGGCGCGTAATCAAACGACCGCTGAAGTTCGAGAACGGGCCGAGGTGACAGCACAGTTGAACGCTTCGCTCGTACGCAACAATCTGGAACGCTACCGACCTCTGCCGTTGGTGCTGGCGCAGGACGTGGATATCCGTGAAGCGCTATCGACTCGGTCGGCAGACGCGATCGCCCGTCTGGATCAAAAGCTCGAAGCGATGGCGAAAGGCATCGAAGCCTCGGTCATCTATGTCTTAGACGATCGGGGCAACGCCATAGCCGCCAGCAACTGGCGCGAGCCGGCGACGTTCGTCGGCGTGGACTATCGGTTCCGACCTTACTACCGCGACGCCATAACGGGCGGGAGCAGCGAGCACTTTGCATTGGGCACGGTCAGCCACTTGCCGGGGCTGTATGTATCCCATCGGGTCGATAAAGCACGGGCGCGCGCAGCCATGGACGATCTCCCTGGCGACAATGCCGGAACATTGGGCGTGGTGGTCGTCAAAGTGGAGTTTCAGCGACTGGAGGCCGATTGGCGACGCCAAAGCGCCCCCGTGTTTGTGACCGATGCGAATGGCGTCGTACTTCTCAGTAGCCGCCCCGAATGGCGATTCCGCGCGCTGACACCTTTAGCTGAAGGCACTAAGCGGGCGTTACGCACCAGCCTGCAATTCGGTGATGCCGAGTTCGCTCAGCTCGCTCTGACCGGCGACGCCGACGCGCTGGTCGCCGCCCCGGTCGCTGCTGCGCCGCAAGAGCGCTATCTGCATGTACAGACCCCCGTCCTGGCCGTAGAAGGCTGGCAATTGCATGTGCTGGCACCGGCGGGCAGGACATTGACCCGAGCGGCCTATGCTGCTCAGATCACGACCGCACTCGCTATGCTGCTCGTCATCGGCGCCTGGATCGTGTGGCGACAACGCAATCGCCGCAGACTACGGCGAGACCGTGAGCGGGTGCAGATGCTCGACAATCTGGAGTATCAAGTCGCCGAGCGGACAAATGAGCTGGCGTCCAGTAACCGTCAACTCGCGCACGAAATCGAGGAGCGCGAACGCACGCAACAGCGCGCGCATCGCTTACAGGAAGAACTCGAGCAAGCCAGCAAACTATCGGTGCTTGGACAAATCTCCGCCGGCGTGGCTCATGAGGTCAATCAGCCAGTGGCGGCCATTCGTAGCTATGCCGAAAATGCGGCGCTATTGATCGCACGCGAGCAGCACGAGGATGCCACCTCGAACATGCGGGCGATCACGGCGCTGACGGACCGCATCGGCCGTATCACAGGCGAACTTCGTCAGTTTGCCCGCCGACGAGTCGACGACAAAGAGCGTCGTGCCAGCATCGCGGCTGCGGTAAGCAGCGCAGTGTTGGTACTTGGAACGAGACTTCGGCGCGAAGGCATTGCCCTGCACATCGATGTCCCCGACTCGATGACTGTCGGTATCGAGCCCATACGGCTGGAGCAGATTCTGATCAATCTGCTGTCCAACGCCATGGATGCCTTGCGCGGAGTATCGCAGCCAGCGATCTGGGTGACCGCGCAGATGCAGCCCGAACCTGCAAATCAGGCATGCGAGAGCGACCGACACTTGACGCCGGTGCCCCATGTACCGTCCTCGGCCCTCGCCTCACAGCGAGTAGATATCGTCGTACGTGACAACGGCCCTGGCATCGATGCCAGGCGGCGCGCCGAGCTGTTCACACCCTTTGCCACAGGCAAACCCGACGGCCTCGGGCTCGGCCTGGTGATCTCGCGCGAACTGGCGCGCGAGGCTGGTGGCGACCTCGCTGCTCCCCCCGCCGAAGTCGATGCGGCGGTATTTGTACTTTCACTCCACATGCTCTGATGTCGAAAATCCATAGTGCATCATTCATTCAAAGGGCCCACGTCATGCTGGTCGACGACGACAGCGACGTGCGCCACGCCACTCGACAGACGCTCACCTTGCAAGGGGCGGAAGTGAACGCCCACGGCTCGGCGGAATCGGCGCTGGAAGCCCTGGATGCCGAGTTCGACGGGGTGGTGGTCACCGATCTCCGTATGCCGGGTATGGATGGCATGCAGCTGTTCGCCAGGATTCGGGCCATCGACACCGATATTCCAGTCATTTTGATTACGGGTCATGGCGATGTCGATACAGCCGTGCAAGCGATGCATGACGGTGCCTACGACTTCTTGGCCAAGCCGTTCTCCGGCGAGCGTTTGTGGCGCAGTATCCAACGTGCCATCGAAAAGCGTCAGCTTGTGCTGGAGAATCGCCGCTTGCAACAGGCCGCGATCTGGGCAAACAAGCGCGACACATTGATTGGCGAGGCCCCTGCTATTCGACGCCTGCGCCAGACCATGACTCAGATCGCCGACGCCGACGTCGATGTACTGATCTATGGTGAAACCGGTGCCGGTAAAGACGTCGTAGCGCACGCTCTCCACCAAGCCAGTCGTCGACGCGAGCGTCCTTTTGTAGCGATCAATTGTGGGGCCTTACCGGAAACGGTGATCGAGAGCGAACTATTCGGCCATGAAGTCGGCGCGTTCACAGGGGCTCAGAAACGCCGAATCGGAAGAATCGAACACGCCAACGGGGGCACATTGTTTCTCGACGAAATCGAAAGCATGCCGCTCCCTTTACAGGTCAAGTTGTTGCGCGTCCTGGAGTCGCGTCAGGTCACTCCCCTGGGCACGAACGATGTCCGCACCCTGGATCTCAAAGTGGTCGCAGCCACGAAGGAAGATCTGGGATCTTCCCAGGCGCGTGAGTTCTTTCGCGAAGATCTGTACTACCGCTTGAATGTGGTGACACTGCGGATTCCACCGCTACGCGAGCGTGGCGATGATATCGCCATGCTGTTCGCTCGCTTCGTCGGCCAGGCCGCCCGACGTTTTCAGCGCCCTGCCCCATCCTTCGACCAGCGCACACTCGCCTACTTGCAACGCCATACATGGCCGGGCAACGTGCGTGAACTGGTCCATTTCGCCGAGCGGTTTGTCTTAGGCATACCCGGATTGAACGAGCCATCGGCATCGATTGACGAGGAGGCATGGTTCGACTCGAATGAGCAGCCTAGCTCCGGCGAACTCGATGGCATCCGGCGGGCAGTCGCGTCGCTGGAGGACGGCACGATCTCCTTGCCCGAGCGGGTCGAGCGATTCGAATCGGAAGTGATCCGGGCTACATTGGCCAGCACCCAGGGCGACGTCAAAGAAACGATTACCCGTCTGGGTATTCCGCGTAAAACGTTTTACGACAAACTTCAGCGCCACGGCATCGCCCGGGGCGATTTCGTCAAATGAGAGGCACGACGAATCGATGAGCGAGTTTAAAAGCGCCTATAGCTGCCGTTGCACGCATAAGACCGCGACTGATTTTCATTATTGAGGAACCGCTATGAGTATTCGGGGCAGCGACTGTCAAATCGACAATATCGAGTTCAATGTCAGCGACATAGAACGTAGCAAACGCTTTTACGGTGCAGCCTTCGGATGGCGTTTCGTGAGCTATGGCCCGACCTACACAGAGTTCAGCGATGGGCGATTGACTGGCGGATTCACAACAGGCGAACCTGTCAGACCTGGCGGCCCACTCGTCATTCTGTATGCCGACGATCTGGTAGCAACGCAAAAGAGGCTAGAAACGGCTGGTGCCACGATCAATCGTGAGACGTTTTCCTTCCCAGGCGGGAAAAGATTCCACTTCATCGATCCAGACGGCTATGAACTCGCCGTCTGGAGTGCCTCAGATTAAATACAGCCACAGAGTGGCGGCCCAGACTGGGCAGAGCGCGTGTATCGCAGAAGGCGAGGCACAAAAGACAAAACCCCGCGAGCCTTGCGGGCTGCGGGGTTTTGGGGAATAAAAGCCTGACGATGACCTACTTTCACAGACGTCCGTCCACTATCATCGGCGCAAAGGCGTTTCACTGTCCTGTTCGGGATGGGAAGGAGTGGGTCCACCTTGCTATGGTCGTCAAGCGTAGCTTGGAGATATCGTAGCGTGGTGCTGGATGCTACGTTATCGAATTTGGGAGAAGCACAACTAGAATTGGGTAGTGATTATATAAAAAGGGAGCGACACAATCACTATAAAAATATGGTTAGTTCAAACACATAACCAGCAGAGTTATAGGATCAAGCCTCACGGGCAATTAGTATCGGTTAGCTTAATGCATTACTGCACTTCCACACCCGACCTATCAACGTCCTGGTCTCGAACGACCCTTTAGAGGAATCAAGTTCCAGGGATACCTAATCTTCAGACGAGTTTCCCGCTTAGATGCCTTCAGCGGTTATCTCTTCCGTACTTAGCTACCCGGCAATGCCATTGGCATGACAACCGGTACACCAGAGGTACGTCCACTCCGGTCCTCTCGTACTAGGAGCAGGCTCCGTCAAGTATCCAACGCCCACGGCAGATAGGGACCAAACTGTCTCACGACGTTTTAAACCCAGCTCACGTACCTCTTTAAATGGCGAACAGCCATACCCTTGGGACCGGCTACAGCCCCAGGATGAGATGAGCCGACATCGAGGTGCCAAACACCGCCGTCGATATGAACTCTTGGGCGGTATCAGCCTGTTATCCCCAGAGTACCTTTTATCCGTTGAGCGATGGCCCTTCCATTCAGAACCACCGGATCACTATGTCCTGCTTTCGCACCTGTTCGACTTGTCAGTCTCACAGTCAAGCACGCTTATGCCATTGCACTATCAGCACGATTTCCGACCGTACCTAGCGTACCTTCGAACTCCTCCGTTACACTTTGGGAGGAGACCGCCCCAGTCAAACTGCCCACCATGCACTGTCCCCGATCCGGATAACGGACCAAGGTTAGAACCGCAAACAAACCAGGGTGGTATTTCAAGGATGGCTCCACGTAATCTAGCGACTACGCTTCAACGCCTCCCACCTATCCTACACAGGCCGGTTCACAATCCAATGCAAAGCTACAGTAAAGGTTCATGGGGTCTTTCCGTCTAGCCGCGGGTAGATTGCATCATCACAAACACTTCAACTTCGCTGAGTCTCAGGAGGAGACAGTGTGGCCATCGTTACGCCATTCGTGCAGGTCGGAACTTACCCGACAAGGAATTTCGCTACCTTAGGACCGTTATAGTTACGGCCGCCGTTTACCGGGGCTTCGATCAAGAGCTTGCACCCCATCACTTAACCTTCCGGCACCGGGCAGGCGTCACACCCTATACGTCGACTTTCGTCTTAGCAGAGTGCTGTGTTTTTAATAAACAGTCGCAGCCACCGATTCTCTGCGGCCCCATCATGCTAAGCGCGCAGGCGCTTCACACTACTGGGGCATACCTTCTCCCGAAGTTACGGTATCAATTTGCCGAGTTCCTTCTCCTGAGTTCTCTCAAGCGCCTTGGAATATTCATCCCGTCCACCTGTGTCGGTTTGCGGTACGGTCTCGTATAGCTGAAGCTTAGAGGCTTTTCTTGGAACCACTTCCAATCACTTCGCAGCATAAAGCCGCTCGTGCAACACCCTTGAATCATGCACCCGGATTTGCCTAAGTGCCATCTCTAATGTCGCAACAGGGACGTCCAACACCCTGATGACTTTCCGCGATCCGTCCCCCCATCGCACTATACGACGGTACTGGAATATTAACCAGTTTCCCATCAGCTACGCATCTCTGCCTCGCCTTAGGGGCCGACTCACCCTGCGCCGATGAACGTTGCGCAGGAAACCTTGGACTTACGGCGAGGAGGCTTTTCACCCCCTTTATCGCTACTCATGTCAGCATTCGCACTTCTGATACCTCCAGCAGCCTTTACAAGCCACCTTCGCAGGCTTACAGAACGCTCTCCTACCGCGTGCACAAAGTGCACACCCGCAGCTTCGGTCTATCACTTAGCCCCGTTACATCTTCCGCGCAGGACGACTCGATCAGTGAGCTATTACGCTTTCTTTAAAGGATGGCTGCTTCTAAGCCAACCTCCTGACTGTCTATGCCTTCCCACTTCGTTTCCCACTTAGTGATAGTTTGGGACCTTAGCTGGCGGTCTGGGTTGTTTCCCTCTTGAGTCCGGACGTTAGCACCCGGTGCTCTGTCTCCCAAGCTGTACTTGCAGGTATTCGGAGTTTGCCATAGTTTGGTAAGTCGCCATGACCCCCTAGCTATAACAGTGCTCTACCCCCTGCAGTAATACTTGAGGCACTACCTAAATAGTTTTCGGAGAGAACCAGCTATTTCCAGATTTGTTTAGCCTTTCGCCCCTATCCACAGCTCATCCCCTAATTTTTCAACATTAGTGGGTTCGGTCCTCCAGCACGTGTTACCGTGCCTTCAACCTGGCCATGGGTAGATCATCTGGTTTCGGGTCTACACCCAGCGACTGATTCGCCCTATTCGGACTCGCTTTCGCTACGCCTTCCCTATTCGGTTAAGCTCGCCACTGAATGTAAGTCGCTGACCCATTATACAAAAGGTACGCAGTCACCCCACAAGGAGGCTCCTACTGTTTGTATGCATACGGTTTCAGGATCTATTTCACTCCCCTTCCGGGGTTCTTTTCGCCTTTCCCTCACGGTACTGGTTCACTATCGGTCGATCACGAGTATTTAGCCTTGGAGGATGGTCCCCCCATATTCAGACAGGATTTCACGTGTCCCGCCCTACTTCTCTCATGCTTAGTTCCACATACCTGATTTCGTCTACAGGGCTATCACCTGCTATGGCCGGAGTTTCCAATCCGTTCGACTATCAAAAATGCTAAATCATGAAGGCTCATCCGATTTCGCTCGCCACTACTTTCGGAATCTCGGTTGATTTCTTTTCCTCGAGCTACTGAGATGTTTCAGTTCACCCGGTTCGCTTCCACTGACCTATGTATTCAGTCAGGGATAACTCATCGCTGAGTTGGGTTGCCCCATTCGGAAATCTGCGGATCAAAGCTTGTTTGCTAGCTCCCCGCAGCTTATCGCAAGCTACTACGTCCTTCATCGCCTGTGATCGCCAAGGCATCCACCATATGCACTTAGTCGCTTGATCCTATAACACTATTGGCTATAGGTTTGAACTCGTGTTTGTGTCGCTCTCAACAACGCGTCTTGCGACGAATCATCGAAAACTTACAATGCAATCACAACCCAATTAGTTAACGCACGCCGCACTGCCCTGGTGGACAATACATTGCGCATCAACGTCATTTTCGTTGTGCTTCTTCCAAATTTTTAAAGAACAAATAAAGCTATCAGGTCTAAAAACCCAACCGTCAATGCAATCAGAAGTCTAAAACTTCGCTTGCACTGACCGTTGAACTCTTTTACTGCCGTGGATCGGTTCTACGTACCGGTCTTGTGTGCCGCCTTGAATTAACTCAAGACTTACATCCAAAAGCGATGGTGGAGGTGAACGGGATCGAACCGATGACCCCCTGCTTGCAAAGCAGGTGCTCTGCCAGCTGAGCTACACCCCCCATCTCGAACAGCCTGCTAGTTTAGCACGAAAATTTCATACTTCACCAGCAACGCTAGCGCGATTTTGGTGGGTCTAGTTGGACTCGAACCAACGACCCCCGCCTTATCAAGACGGTGCTCTAACCAGCTGAGCTACAGACCCAAAACCTTACGTTGGATCCGTACTCACGAGATCAAGAACACGATCCAGCTTTAATTTGACAACCGATAAGCGTGGACACTTAATACCAACACACGCGCTCTGAAAGGAGGTGATCCAGCCGCACCTTCCGATACGGCTACCTTGTTACGACTTCACCCCAGTCATGAACCCTACCGTGGTAATCGCCCTCCTTACGGTTAGGCTAACTACTTCTGGTAGAACCCACTCCCATGGTGTGACGGGCGGTGTGTACAAGACCCGGGAACGTATTCACCGCGACATTCTGATCCGCGATTACTAGCGATTCCGACTTCACGTAGTCGAGTTGCAGACTACGATCCGGACTACGATCGGGTTTCTGGGATTGGCTCCCCCTCGCGGGTTGGCGACCCTCTGTCCCGACCATTGTATGACGTGTGAAGCCCTACCCATAAGGGCCATGAGGACTTGACGTCATCCCCACCTTCCTCCGGTTTGTCACCGGCAGTCTCATTAGAGTGCCCTTTCGTAGCAACTAATGACAAGGGTTGCGCTCGTTGCGGGACTTAACCCAACATCTCACGACACGAGCTGACGACAGCCATGCAGCACCTGTGTTCCGGTTCTCTTGCGAGCACTCCCAAATCTCTTCGGGATTCCAGACATGTCAAGGGTAGGTAAGGTTTTTCGCGTTGCATCGAATTAATCCACATCATCCACCGCTTGTGCGGGTCCCCGTCAATTCCTTTGAGTTTTAATCTTGCGACCGTACTCCCCAGGCGGTCAACTTCACGCGTTAGCTGCGCTACTAAGGTCCGAAAACCCCAACAGCTAGTTGACATCGTTTAGGGCGTGGACTACCAGGGTATCTAATCCTGTTTGCTCCCCACGCTTTCGTGCATGAGCGTCAGTGTTATCCCAGGAGGCTGCCTTCGCCATCGGTGTTCCTCCACATATCTACGCATTTCACTGCTACACGTGGAATTCCACCTCCCTCTGACACACTCTAGTCCGGTAGTTAAAAATGCAGTTCCAAGGTTGAGCCCTGGGATTTCACATCTTTCTTTCCGAACCGCCTGCGCACGCTTTACGCCCAGTAATTCCGATTAACGCTTGCACCCTACGTATTACCGCGGCTGCTGGCACGTAGTTAGCCGGTGCTTATTCTGCAGGTACCGTCAGTTGCGCATGGTTATTAGCACGCGCCGTTTCTTTCCTGCCAAAAGTGCTTTACAACCCGAAGGCCTTCATCGCACACGCGGGATGGCTGGATCAGGGTTTCCCCCATTGTCCAAAATTCCCCACTGCTGCCTCCCGTAGGAGTCTGGGCCGTGTCTCAGTCCCAGTGTGGCTGGTCGTCCTCTCAAACCAGCTACGGATCGTCGCCTTGGTGAGCCATTACCTCACCAACTAGCTAATCCGATATCGGCCGCTCCAATAGTGCAAGGTCTTGCGATCCCCTGCTTTCCCCCTTAGGGCGTATGCGGTATTAGCTACGCTTTCGCGTAGTTATCCCCCGCTACTGGGCACGTTCCGATACATTACTCACCCGTTCGCCACTCGCCACCAGACCGAAGTCCGTGCTGCCGTTCGACTTGCATGTGTAAGGCATCCCGCTAGCGTTCAATCTGAGCCAGGATCAAACTCTTCAGTTCAATCTCTGTAAAATTTCGTACTTCTGAAACATTGGGCTTTTACACTCAACATCTCGAGTCATACGTCGCTACTCAAAGAAAGTGAAGGGTAAAAACTTAGAGCCGATCATGCTTGACACACGAACGACAATTTTTACTCTTACTTTTAGTGAGCACTTGATTCATTTTGCTAGAAGCACTTCAGGCCGAAGCCGTCCGTTATCTTCTTGTGCATTGGCATCAAGCGCCCACACTTATCGGTTGTCTAATTTTTAAAGATCGAAGCAGCGTGCCGTTGCACGTGCCGCACAGTGATTTTCATCACCGCAAATTCTGTACTGCTAACTCTTCACTACCGCGATTTGCCGAAGCATTTCGCTGTCGTTGATGTCGTCGCGGCTTAATTCGCTTCGTCATCAGCAGAGAAACGAGATTATGAAGCAGTTCTTTCAGCTTGTCAAGTAAGCGTCGCATTTAATTTTGCAGAACACCTTACTTAACTCGCTGCGCTTTGCGCTTTCGCGCATCGCACCGCCAAACCTCACCACCCTGCGCATCGCAACTGCTAAATCGCAATCACTTTGCACAACCTAGCAGCTCTTGAAATTTAACCTGGCGTCGCTTTGTTTATTCAACATCACGCCGCACTTCGTTTTAAATCTCAGCAACTGCCAAGCCCGCCACTTTAACATGATTTTTTGCGTTTCGCAAGTGGCTTCTGCCTAACTCGCTTCACATCAAATTGTGCCGAAGCACTCATCACACCAAAGCTCACTGCACTCAAGTCGCCATGCCCACGCCCTAAAGCCCAAAGCACCTGCCACTCAAATCTCGACGCGCTGAAAACTTTGGCCTTCCACTCAAACCCTGGCAACTTCTGCCGCACCGGGTTGTTTTTGTGTTGCGTCAACCGAGTCAGAAACTATAGCACGATGAATTTCGACTTTGCAAGCCCTTTGGCTGAATATTTTCAAAAAGCAATGAAAAAAACGGCGGGCACTTTGCTTCCACCATGACTCGCACTGCTCAGCAGCCTCTGGGCCGCCTTTCACCTCGCGCTTTGTCATCACCTTGCCGCCTAACCGACGATCTATAGACTACATCGCTATCTATTAGCTACTGTCCCCTCGCGCGCTCTACTATATCTAATCGGGAGGTCGCTATATATATAGACAAGCCACGCACCACGCCTCACAACGGAAGCCGCTCTCGCGTTTCAAAGCGCGTCTTCCTCTATCAAAGTCCACGCCACGCCTTGGAAAGCAGCTCTCCCTTTGGAAAATATCTTTCTCTTAGAAGAGATGCTCCTCTTGGAAGAGATCGCCCCCCCCTAAAGGAGATCGTTCTTTTACATGTCGTTCTTTTTCAGAACGTACTCTGTCATTTAAGCCCTACGCCCGCCAGACCCCCCTCGCTATCCCGCGGGTCGCCCCCTTCCGTTCCGACACCTATTAAGATAGGGGTTCGCTTGCCTGACTCGGCAAGTCTCTATTTCCTGCGGCCGGCTCCAGACTATGACTCAAAAGAACGCCTCGATATCCACGCAGGCTCCTGACCTCCTCGTCGCCACACCGACGGCCGAGGTTCCCTCTTCGGCCTCGGCTACGCTACCTACCCAACCTAGCTCGAGCCAGGGGCGGCCCGCGGAGGACATTCTGATCAATGTCACCCCGTTCGAAACCCGGGTGGCCATTACCGAACAGGGCGCGGTTCAAGAACTACACGTCGAGCGCAGCATTCAGCTCGGCCATGTTGGCAACATCTGTCTGTGCAAGGTGGTGCGTGTTCTTCCTGGCATGCAGAGCGCATTCGTCGAAGTCGGCCTCGAGCGGGCCGCCTTCATACATATCGCTGACTTGCGTGAGAACCGCAACGAACGAAGTCAGGGCATCAATCCCACACCCATCGAGAAAATGCTGTTTGAGGGCCAAACCCTCATGGTGCAGATCATCAAGGATCCGCTGGGCACCAAAGGTGCCCGACTCTCTACACAGATCAGCATCGCGGGAAGGATGCTGGTGTATTTGCCGCATGACCCGCATATCGGCGTGTCGCAACGCATCGATGACGAGCACGAACGCCAGTCTTTGCGCCAAAGACTCCAGAAACTGATACCAACCGACGAGAAAGGCGGCGTGATCGTTCGCACGCAGGCCGAAGGCGCAACCGACGACGAACTGACAGCCGACCTGGAGTATTTGCGTAAGTCGTGGCATGCCATCCAAGCGGCAGCTCGGCAACTGCCACCAGGTTCGGTGCTGCATCGCGATCTCACACTGGCGCAGCGCGTCCTGCGCGACATGGCCGGCCCCCAGACAGGCTCGATTCGGGTGGATTCTCGTACGGTGACGGGCGAGCTCATCGCCTGGGCGCAACGCTATACGCCCGCACTGACGGATCGCATTACGCATTACAGCGGCGATCGCCCGCTGTTCGATACAGCGGGCGTCGATGACGAAATCAGACGAGCCCTGTCACGCCGCGTCGATCTCAAGTCCGGTGGCTATCTGATCATCGATCAGACCGAGGCGCTGACGACGGTCGATGTCAACACCGGCGGATTCGTCGGTGGCCGCAATTTCGACGACACCATTTTCAAGACCAATCTGGAGGCGGCTCAAGCGATTTCTCGACAGCTTCGCTTGCGCAATCTGGGTGGGATCGTCATTTTGGACTTCATCGACATGGAGAACACCGAGCATCGCGAGCTGGTGCTGGCCGAACTGAAGAAAGCACTGGCTCGCGATCGCACCCGGGTGACGGTCAACGGGTTCACTCAGCTCGGCTTGGTGGAAATGACCCGCAAACGGACGCGCGACTCACTGGCACACCAACTGTGCGAATCTTGTCCGGTGTGCGAAGCACGCGGCCACGTACGCACTGCACGCACCGTGTGCTATGAAATCCTGCGTGAAATACTGCGCGAGGCGCGCCAGTTCAACCCACGTGAGTTTCGGATCCTGGCATCGCAGCAGGTGGTGGATCTGTTCCTGGAAGAGGAAAGCCAACACCTGGCCATGCTGGGCGACTTCGTGACCAAACAGATCAGCCTGGAAGTCGAGCCGCACTACACCCAGGAACAATACGACATCATTCTGGTGTAGGCGGCTGGCGAAATTACGACTCGCGGAACTGCATCCGATAAAGCGAAGCGTACAGTCCATCGGCCGCCAGGAGATCGTCGTGGCTGCCGTTTTCGACGATTTTCCCGGCATCCAGCACCAAGATGCAATCGGCGTTTTGCACGGTGGACAGGCGGTGGGCAATGACCAAGGTCGTGCGCCCTTTCATCAGGCGCTCGAGCGAAGCCTGCACCTGACGCTCGGACTCGTTGTCCAAGGCCGAAGTGGCCTCATCCAGAATCAGGATGGGCGCATTCTTGATGAGGGCCCGGGCGATCGCCAGGCGTTGACGCTGGCCACCCGATAGGCGCGCGGCGTTCTCGCCCACGATGGTGTGAATGCCATTAGGCAAACCATCGACGAAATCGGTCAGGTTGGCCGCCGCCAACGCATCGCGCACCTGGCTGTCGCTGGCACTGCCCAAAGCGCCGTAGCCCACGTTCGCCGCAATGGTGTCGTCGAACAGCACGACGTCCTGACTCACCAGGGACAAATGGGCACGCAGGTCTAGCAGGGACAAATCACGGATGTCGTGGTCGTCCACCAGAATCTGACCCGAGCTGGCCTGGACGAAGCGCGGCAGCATGTTGACCAAGGTCGTTTTGCCGCTGCCTGAGCGCCCCACCAGCGCCACGGTCTGGCCCGGCTCGACCACGACGTTGATATCGTCCAGGGTATCCCGGTCGGCATCGCGAAAACGATGATGCACGTGACGGAATTCGACCTTGCCGCGAATGGGCTGTGGCAACCGTTTGGTGCCGCGATCGTCTTCAGTAGGCTGATCGATGAGCGTGAATACGCTTTCGGCGGCGACCATCATGCGTTGCATCTTGGCCGTGACGTTGGTCAGACGCTTGATGGGATCGAACAATTGCGCCAGAGCCGCCATGAAGGCGGCGAATCCGCCAGGGGTGAGCGCATTGCTGTTGGCTTGCCCCAGGGCCACGGCAATGACCACAGCGACCGAAATGGCGATGCAGATCTGCGTAAGTGGTGTGAGCGCCGCGTCGGCGGTGGCCGTACGCATAGCATAACGACGCAGACGACTGTTGACGTAATCGAAACGGCCACGCTCGTATTCATAACCATCGAACAGCTTGATGACGCGCTGACCATCGATGCCTTCACCCAGAACGCGGGTCAACTCGGCGTTCATGTTGATGGTGTCACGGTTGATACGACGTAAACGACGCGAAAAAATGCGAGCGATGCCAGTGGACACCGGTAGCATGACCAGCACGATCAGGGTCAGTACCCACGACATATACAGCAACACGCAGATCAGAGCGATAACGACCAGGGTCTCCCGCACCAGAACGGTCAAGACCTCGGTTGCCAGACCGGTGACGTTGCCTGCGTCGATCGTGAAGCGATTTCGCAAGCGGCCCGAGTCGCCCTGCTTGAACTCGCTGTCGGGCATCCCCAACAGCCGCTCGAACATGTCGCGGCGCATCCCCAATAGAACGTTATTGGCCACCCACGACAACAAATAATCGCTGAAAAAGTTGCACACCCCTCGCAGCGTGATCAGACCGACCACGGACAAAGGCAAGAGCCAGAGATAGTGCGGTTTGGCCCCCGCGAAACCGTCGTCCAGCAAAGGCTTCATCATGACGGCCAAAGTAGGCTGTGTCGCGGCTGCTCCGGCCATCAACACCACAGCGACGATCAGCCCCCTCCAGTGCGATCCCACGCGGGCATAGACGCGACGCCAGAGATCGTTGCGAACGGGATCGGCGGTCGCCGAAGCAATCCGCTGGGCAGAATTGGTTTGTTTGCTCACTCGATTGTCCATAATGTTCTGGCACTGATTGTACCGTCGCCCTCAGCCTCTGTTCGGCAGTTTTGGTATTCTTCTCTCGCTTCCTCCCACCCTTGCGGTTTATGTCCTCACCTGACTCGATCTATATCAGGCTGCCGAATTGGATCGGCGATGTCTGTATGTCTCTACCTCTGTTAGCCGCCCTGGATACCGCAGGTATCGGAGTGCATGTGTGCGCCCGCCCTTGGGCTGCCGACCTTCTGGCCGGTATGCCAATGCGGAGCTTTTTGCCGATGTCCGGGCGACTATGGACCGACCGCGCTACAGTCGCTCGACACCGATCGAGTCATGATCGACACTCACCGGGCCTGCTGCTGCCAGACTCCTTTTCCAGTGCAGCCGTGTTTCGTTTCGCTGGCGTGGCGAGCGCCGGATGGCGCGACGATGGGCGGAGCGCGCTGCTGCGCTGGCCTTTCGACAAGCCCTCGACGCCCACGCACGCGGTCGAATCCTGGTATCGGTTGGGTTGCCTGGCTGTGAACGCCTGGAGCGGGCAGGCGCTGGCCGACCGGCCTGCCGAACGGCTGAACCTGCGCCTGACCGATCAAGCGCGGGCACAAGCGCAGTGCGTCCTGGAAGACGCGGGCTTGGCAGATCAACCGTTTGTGTTAATCGCGCCGACTGCGACCGGTTTGCACAAGGGCAAGATGAAGGTATGGCCCCATTTCGCCGAGCTGACCGATCGGCTCGAACAACATGGCTTGGCTGTTGCGTATTGCGTGCCGCCTTCTGAAGCCGATCAGGCACGCCGACACGCACCCGGTGCGCGCGCCTTGCCACCGCTGCCGCTCGGGGCGTTTGCCGCGTTGACACAAGCCGCGCAGCTTGTGGTGTGTAATGATTCCGGTGTCTCACATTTGGCCGCAGCAGCAGGTGCCCGACAACTCACCTTGTTCGGCGTGACTTCGCCTGCCCGCACCGGGCCGTGGTCGCCCGACGCCCACTGCCTGGGCGAGAGCGGCCAATGGCCTGCAGTGATTGAAGTGGTCCAAACCGCACTTGACATTTCCACCCGCAAGACTGAACGTCCAGACTGAACGCCTTATGACCGAGTTTCTCTCCAATTTGATCATCCCTTTGAATCTGTGTCTGACGCTCGTGGCGATCGGTGCAGTATTAGTTATCGTCAGATTGCGCAGGACCGGCGTGGTGGTGATCCTGGTCGGCGCAGTTTGGCTAGTGGCGTGGTCGCTGCCCATCACCTCGGTCTGGCTGGGGGGAAAGTTGGAGACTTACTATCCGAACCCGCCGCCCGCTCAGGCCACCCAAACCGATGCGATTGTCGTACTGGGCGGCAACACGGCGAACGCACGCGCAAACTGGTTCGAGCCCTACGACCGCCACACCGCGATGACCCGGGTCGATCGAGCGGGCGAACTTTATCTGGCAGGACGCGCACCGAAAGTCGTGCTGAGTGGCGGCGCATTGGAAGGCGATGTCAGCGAGGCGCGGGGCATGGCTCACGCGATTCGTCAGTTGGGCGTGCCAGAATCGGCTTTGATTTTGGAGAACGCCAGCCGCAGCACGTACGAGAATGCCGCCCTGAGTCGGGAAGTGCTGAAATCCCATGGAATCGGTTCGGTGCTGGTGGTGACGTCCGCGGTACATATGCCGCGCGCCATGGCAGTGTTTCGCAAGCAGGGGGTGACGGCGACGCCGGCCGCCGTACCACGCCAGATCGTGTTGCCCGACGATGGTTCGGTATCTGCATGGATACCCAACGAGCGCGCCTTGGACGCCAGTCGTTCCATCATTAAAGAGTATGCCGCGATTCTGCTGTATTGGGCACGAGGCTGGATTTGATGACAACACCACCGTGTCGTCTGGGCTGCGGCGCCTGTTGTATTGCGCCGTCGATCACCAGCCCCATACCCGGCATGCCTGATGGCAAGCCAGCAGGTGTCCGGTGCGTGCAGTTGGACGATGCCAATTTATGTCGAGTGTTTGGGAAACCAGAACGTCCCGCATTTTGCGGTGGGCTACAAGCGTCCATCGAGATGTGTGGCAACGACCGCACTCACGCTATTGCGTGGCTGGGCGAGCTTGAACGCCTCACATCCCCCGAATCGAGCGCATCGGTCCCTGTCTGACCGGGAGGAATCGTAGACCCGACACGGTCAATCTGCCACGTCTTCCGATGGTGTACGAGATGCTTCACGCCGCAATTTGGCCGAGCCGCGCCGGTCTTCATAGCCGGTATAGACGCGCTTGAGCAATCCCCAGGTACCGGTGCCAGCGGTGATGTGTACACGTGGCAGCGCCAGTAAATCTCCCCCCGCCCGCGCGCGACCATGACGCGTGGTGGTGGCATGAACATAGCCTGCCCGAACGACCGCCTCGCTCAAATCCGGCCGCCATCCGCCGTAGGGATAACAAAAGCCCAATACGGACTCGCCGAAGCGATCTTCCAGTGTTTGTCGAGACGCCACCAATTGATGCCTCACCTCATCTGCGGACAGACGATCGAGCTTGAGGTGGTCGTAGGTATGAGAGCCGATTTCCTGCCCGGCGGCCTGCCACTCGCGCAAGGCCGCGACATCCATCAGGCTGCTGGCAGCGATGCCCAGGCCGTGGTCCCAATCGTTGGACCCGCCCAGCTTGCCTGCCACGACATAGGTGGTCGCTTTGAATCCCAAGGCTTGCAGCACCGGCAGGGCATTCGTATGCACGTTGGTATAGGCATCGTCGAAAGTGATGCCAAACACCTTGCCCTGACGCTCGCCCCTCAAGTAGGGCAGCAACGCGTTCATGGACAACCCGGTCCATCCCAAACGCGCCAGCAAACGCATTTGACGAGCGAAGCGCTCGGGCGCGACGCATAAGCCTCGATAAGGATCGCCTCGCGCGGGCGGCTCGGCAATCTGGTGGTACATCAGAAGCGGAATTGGCTTAGCCATGGAAGGACGCCGACTTAAGCATGGGAACGCGCCAAGGCTCGATAGTAGACTCGCTCGGTTGCCGTGACGTAGGGCGCGAGCCCGAAATCGGATTGCGCCCGCGCCCGTGCAGCATCAGCCACACGGGCGATGTCCTCAGGCTGCTCGGCCAGATTGCGCAGGCATTCGACAATCGCATCGACATCGCGACACGCAACGATCCAACCATCCTGCCCCGCATCGATGTTTTCCGGCAACCCACCATGGTCGGACACGATGACCGGCACGCCCATGGCCATCATTTCGCGGCACGCGAAAGAAATCGTCTCGCGCCACGACAATACGAACCCGACGTCGAGCGCAGCAACGAACGAACGCACGTCTTCCAAGGGGCCAGTGAAATGAACCAGATGGGCGATGCCCGATCGAATGACGGCGTCACGTTGCTCGCGACTGGGCAAGGCACCCGCTAATACGATACGAACATGCGAACGAAGCGGTCCGTCCAGGCGAGCCACCGCTTCGACCATGCCCATCCAGCCTTTATAGTCGGCAGTCCCTGCTTGACTGCCCAACACGAAAATAGCCGCGGCGGCGTCCATGTCGTCATGTGCCGCAACGCCCGAATCCATGTCGGCCTGCGCGCCCGCATAGGCATCGATCGGCGCGGCATGGGCGCCCGCCTCGACTTCTGCGTCACCCGGCGCCACGACGTCGAAATCTGCTTCGGCGTGAGCACCGGCAACCGGGATAACACTGTCCCGCCCCCACGCCCGTCGCCATGCGTTGACTTCGGCCTGCGCGCCGGGTTGTGCCAAAAAACGGTCGCGATCGAAATACGCGGTGTCTACCCCATTCGGAATGCCCGCGAGGGGCACTCGCGCATAAGGGGTTTGCGCCAACGCGGCCCG
>Ga0228620_1000573_pt1 | contig 18872 bp, 20 predicted proteins | sample 23DmetaG_FD_186030 | JGI IMG/M metagenome (GOLD analysis project Ga0228620, IMG submission 186030) | Seawater microbial communities from Monterey Bay, California, United States - 23D | ecosystem: Environmental > Aquatic > Marine > Coastal | place: USA: California | collected 2016-10-06 | reverse complement strand
CGTAAACACAGAAGCGTTTATGCGTTCAGGTAACTTGCCTGTACGTTATGAAGTTACTAACGAAGGTCCTCCGGGCAAACTAGCAGCAGCAATGGATGCAAGTCAAGATACTGCGGTATTAACTGATACTAGTTTCTTCCCAGACTACGGCACAATATATGTCGATAACGAAATTATGAACTTTACTGGCAATAATAAAGTAGATAACATCCTAACTGGCTTAACAAGAGGAGCAACATTTTCAAACTTCCAAGCAGGTGCGACAAGATCATATACTGCAAGTGCAGCAACAACGCACAATGACAGGACTGGTGTTGTATTGATATCGCAAACAATTACACCATTGATTAGTCACTGGGGTAGTGCGTTTATTACAGACGGCATGTTTGACGATGATCGAGGATATATTTTCTCATACGCTGAGACAGGCGTTGAAGTTAGTACTACAAAACAAAGTGCTTTCTTAATTAGACTATCTCCTAGCGTTTCAAATGCACTAGTAGGAGACCTAGGCGAAAGAGAATTGCTAAACAGAGCACAGTTACTACTACAAGGCATTGAAGTTACGTCAGACGGTGTAGATACTGGAAATAGTAATGCTCCGGTCGTGGGTGGTATTGTTATTGAAGGTGTTCTTAATCCGCAAAACTATCCACTTAATCCAGCAGATATTGGTTGGACAACATTGAGTGGTGTTGCTCAAGGTGGTCAGCCTAGTTTTGCACAAATTGCTTCAGGCGGTAGTGTTAACTGGTCAACAGGTGAAGCTGCAACAACTGCTACAGTTAGTTCTCAAGCAGCAATATCCATAAATATGGATAGTGGGCGATATAGATCTGATAGAAACCGTAATCTTATTTGGATAAATGCTAATGATTATAGAAATACATTTGGTACAACAAGTCTGGCGCCTGTGCAAGGTAAGACAATTATAAATGCTGGCTCTTATTCAAACATACAATCAGGAACTACAATCACTGGCGGATATATGAATAACAGCGGCGATTATGGTTATTTTATATTAAGCAGAAATACTACTAATAATAACAACGATAGAATCAACGCAGCCACTGCTAATGCATATACAATACAGTCAGCAGATATACCGTTGGTTGATAGAAACTTTGCATATTTTGACAAGACAAGTTTTGATTCATCAGGCGCAAAAATAGGTACAGAATTATCCAACGGCGGCTCAGTAAGCTTTCCATCTAACACATTGATCAACAGTATAGATCTAGTAGATTTCGGCGGAACTGAATATTACGAAGTACAGTTTAACCAGTCATTTAGTGGTACACTAGCAGTGGGCACAGGCACAGTAGAATTTACGTTTGTGCAACCACCATATGCACAGCCAGGTGAAACTGTATTCTCTTTTATTGCTACACCGGGAGAACGCTCAACGCTTGATTTATCAGAATTGAAAGAACTTACAAACACACCACTAGGTGGACGAGGAACATATCCAAATGGTCCTGATGTGCTTGCACTTAATGTTTATAAAGTTGGTGGTGTTACAGCTAATGCAAATATTATTCTAAGATGGGGCGAAGCACAAGCCTAAAGGGCTTGTGCAAACTCCCACAAGTTATCAAAGATTAATGTTTGTTTTTTGATTTGTTTGTAGACATGTTTGTTTAATTGTTTTTCAGTTTCCAAACCATATCCAGTTCGCACTAGTATTGGCTTTGCTCCTATTTTATGAGCTGCTTTTAGATCACTCATTTTGTCACCTACAAAAAATCCCTTAGAAAATTTTATGTACGGATGTTCTTTTTCGCATCGCTTGAACATGCCAATATTTGGTTTAGCATATACATCATTTTTTCTACTACTTGCACTGTAGTATATTGCATCAATACTAGGACATCCTGCTTGGCCTAATAAATCTAACATCTTATTGTGTACTTGATCTACATCTCCGGGAGTCATTAACCCCTTTTCAATACCGCCTTGGTTAGTAATAACTGCTATTCTATGACCTTTTGATCTTAGCAATGCTACTGCTTCTAAACTTCCAGGAATAGGTTGAAACATCATAGGATTAGTGACGTATGTTCCTAGGTCAACATTTAATACCCCGTCTCGATCTATACCAATCACTGGCTGATTATAATCTTCATTGACTATGTTAGACTGTGTAGTATTATTTGATTCAACAAACGAACTGTCTAGTACACTTCTAGCCATTTTCTGCCTTTTGTTTTTGACTATCACCGGGAGCAACTCTATAGTTGTCCTCTACGCTGTCTGCTGTACTAACTTCAGTAATGCTAGAACTACCTTGTAAGCAAATAAGTCTATGAGGTTGTAATGGAGGATTGTGCCATACATCTCCTTCATTTAATTCTTTTTCATACATTCCAGCAGTAGTAGTATCAATCCATTGTACTTTAAATTTGCCAGTATTTACAAACCAAGTTTCGTCTTTTTCTTTGTGAAAGTGCATTGAAAACATTGCCCCTTCTTTTTCAAAGAACATAATTTTACCGCAGTACTTGTCAGTAGATGCCCAAATTAATTCGTAACCCCATCCTTTTGGAACTACGCCCTGTAATCTAGTTGGTTCATTTTCCATTAATATAATCCTCTATGCTTGTCCATTGCATATCTACTACACTATTTAAATTAGTTAAATTTGCACATGTGTATTCTTGATATTGACCTTTTAAATTTGCTGGCATCGGTATATAATTTATGCCAGCATTGTATTTGTTAGCAATAGTTTGTGCTACGGTTTCAAAACTTACAGGGTTGCCAGTACCAACATTGAATATACCTGATTGCCTTACATCAAACATTTTTTCGTGTAATTTGCAGATATCATCTACGCAAATAAAGTCTCGTTTATATTTGTCACTGTCTTCGAACAGTGTAATTACACTATCTTCTTTAGCTTGCTTTGTAAATTTAGTATAAGGACTCGCTTGATCGCCTTTGTGATTCTCGCCTTCGCCATACACATTGAAATATCTAAATCCTTGAATAATTATTTCAAACTCGTCTTGAAACTGTCCTAAGAATCTATCAAACAAATACTTTGACCATGCGTAAGGTGACTGCGGCAACAATGGCCCGTCTTCAGTAAAATGCTCTGTGGGTCCGTACACACTTGCACTAGATGCATATTGTAAATTAGTACCAAAGTTTTCACATACTTGTGCAAGCCTTACAGTAAACTCAAAGTTTTGTTCTAGTATTTGATTAACGTCAGTGTATGTAGTTGAACTAATTGCACCAGTATGTATGCACCAGTCGTAATCTTCTGTACTAGGAATAATACCAGGCTCCCATTCCCATCCTTCTACTTCGTGTCCTTGCGATTGCAAATATAATGCAATGTTTGAACCAATAAATCCTTTATGTCCTGTAACTAATATTCTCATTTGCTATTCTCTATAATTTGTGTTGTTGAGTATCCGTCTACTGTAGGTATAATATGCACATCAGTTAAATCATGTCCTACAACAGTTTCAGCAGTATAATCTCCGCCTTTTACAATTAAGTTGGGCTGTATATGTTTAATTAACTCATAAGGAGTATCTTGTTCAAAAACGTGAACTTCGTCTACCCACGGTAGTATAGATATTTGTTCAACACGTTTTTCTATATTGTTTACTGGACGATTGTTGCCCTTTAGGCGTTTTACACTTGCATCTGAGTTAAGACCAACTATAAGTTTGTCGCCTAAACTACGTGCTTCTTTTAGTAAATTAAAATGACCCGTGTGCAGTATATCAAAGACACCATTAGTAAATACTACATTTTCTTCTATATCGCTTACATTAAGTGTATACGTACCTACATGCGTAACTGCTTCTGTAGAACCTTTTACTGCTAGTTGTAAACATTTTTCATAATCATATTCTTTTGTAAGTCCATATACAAATGCAGCTAAGAAACAATCTCCTGCACCAGTAACATCGTTTACTTCTACAGCATCAACTGGTATGTCATATACTACATTGTCTATATTAGCAACTACATTATCGCCAGCATTAGTAGTAATAATATTACCTTGCCAATTATTAAATCCAAATTTAATAAATTCAACATTGTTAGGTTTTACTAACCATGCGCCTTTATACTGATTTGCATGCTCTTTAGGATCTACAATAATTTTACAATTAAATTTATTAAGGTGTTCAATAATTTTAAGAGATTCGTCAAGTACGCCTTTGTTGTAGTCACTTAATATTACATAATCATATTCTGAAAAATCACTACGTAATACATTGCTCAACACAGCAGTACCATCTGCAACTTTGTCGTCATCTATTCGTGTGATATAATGTCCGTCACAAATAACTCGCGTCTTGATACTACGCGGTTGTTCAGTTTGTAATAGTGTAACATCTACACCTAAACTTTTTAAATTTTCGTATACTAGTCCCGCGCCGCCTAGTGTTTCAACTTCGCGCTGATATTTGACCACAGGTACAGGTGCTTCAGGACTTATACGTTCTGAAGTACCATAGATATATTTGTCGATTATTACATCACCAAAAACTAATACTTTCATAGTTTTATTATACTTTCTTTTGTATTATTTGTCAAGAAGATTTATAGTTTGGAATACAGTTTCTAATTTAGATAAGTTGACTTTACTTTGAAGTGTATTGCGCAACCCGTGATGTAACGGTTTTGGCCATTTGGTAAAACTACACCAAGCATATCCGTTATGCTCGTCATTTAATATAGGAATAAATTCAGATTGTACTACACATAGGTATGTATGAAAGTGAAACTTACTATCTGCGCTAATGAAACTTTCTAGAGGCAATGTCTTTCTAATATCAGGCATACTACCAATTTCTTCTGAAATTTCTCTTTGTAGGCCTTCCCAAGGTGTTTCTTTGCCCTCGTTAGTACCTCCTACAAGCCCCCACATGTTGTTACGTTTACCGTTGGCTCTGTGTAAAAAAAGAAATCTATTAGTATCTAGTGTGTAGAATAATGCACCGCTACAAGTAATTTTTGTCATACTAATAATTATCCAGCTAGATCTATTCTCCATGTTCCAATTGGATATTCACCGTCGATACTTAACAACCATTCTCCGTTAGCAAATCTATATTGCACACTAGTATTTAAATTTGTTGTATAGGTAGTAGTAGTTGTTTCGCTTGCATCAAAAACAATACTCCAATTGTTTCCATCCCATTCTATTATATCATTTATATCTGCTACTAAGTTGGTATTGTTTGAATTTTTCCAAGCACTTGCACCTACATTAGACAAATCTGTTCCTATTGCATCTAACAATAAAAGTCGTAATCCTGCAACTTTAATATCGGTTGGATTAAATCCACCAGGATCGATAATATAGTCTATTGTAGTTCTACCTTGTATAATAGTGTCTGAAGGGAAACTATCAGTATCAAAATTAATTTCTATTTTTTTATCATCAAACGGATTAATTGCAAAGGTTCCAGTTATAGTACTGTTATTTTCTGAATTTGTAAGATAAATCCTACTTACGTCGGTTTGATAAGTGTTTGGCAATACTTCAAAAATTTCTTGCCAATTTTTACCTATACTGCCGTTGCCATATAATTGTGCAGTACCTGAAGTTAGATACACTCCGTACTGTCTATAATTAACATTAGCCATTTCTGATGCTATAGAAGTCTGTGCTTTTCTGTTTGTATCGTCTCCGGACATGCCTGGCAAAAAGTCTGTATATGCATTGTTTTCTGGCGCACTTACGCCGTCCTCTATTGTTCCTCTTTGTTCGTCAAACATGCTTGTAATAATATTTGTAATAACACCCATTTTCTTAACTTTGGTCGGAGGACTAATGTATATCGGTATAGAAAAAGTTAGAGTAGAAATATCAATTTCGCTATCAACACCTACTGGTACACTTCTATTTGACCACTGTACATTTTCTAAATTTACAACAGTAATACTAGTCCAATCAATAAAGTTGTCAGTAGTTTGCATTTCTAAACTTGGATTAAACAACACAAGTATTTGTTCAAGAATTTGTAATTTTTGATCAGTATTTGATGCCCAGATATCTGCATTTACACGCATCATATAAGGTGTAGGTATTAATCTTTCAACTGTATAGTTTTTGCCTTGATAGTTTAAATATTCTTTATTTTCTTCGTCATATGCACGTTCGCGTATATTCACTTTACGTGTATATGTTGCATCAGTTAACCTATCTCTATCTAATTCTAAACCTGTAACATATACTGCTATCCTAGGTGTACTAGGTAACTTATTTTCTGAATTTTCTCTTATAATGTTTGCTACTTGTCGAGTCAAATCGCCATACGTAACAGGAACATCTTTTGTTTTTCCCTTGCCATCTTTGACAGGAAAATTACTCAATATGCGCATCATTTGAGTAGTGTATCTTCTAATTTGGCCGTCGTAAAAGTGTAGCATTAAGTATTATCCGCCTTTGGTCGAAGTGCTTTAGAAAGACTCTGTCTTTCTTCGACTATTTCTCCGTCTATATCATTAGTATTTGTATTATTAATAAATTGTGTTTTATAAGTTTGACGTTCTAATGTATTACTTAAAGTCATTCTAATATCTTGGTTCATTTTGACCCAACGAGTGCCGTCATATTTGAACATTCTGTTTGGAAGAAAGTCTGTCCTCAAAAAGTAATCACCTTCTTGATTATCAATAGGAAAAGATATACCAAAACCAAAAGGCGCACCATTTGGAGCAGCATCTCCAGTGCCAACTAGATATCCAGTATAACCTTCTCTGTCTGGTCTATCGGTAACTTCGTCTGCATTTGTATTAATATTAGAAGCATCTAATTCATCAGTATCTGCTGTTCTAAGTGCAACACTACCGTCCTCATTAGTAGCAATAGTGTAATAATGACTTATGTCATAACCTGACTTTGGGGAGTCTGCTTCTGCTTGTGCTACTACTGCATTGTTAATCTGCATTTCTTTTTCGTAGGTACTTAATACATCGCGTAACGTATTATCACTACCTTCTTCTGCAGGTAAATCGAGTATTTCAGCGTATTCCTGTCCGTCATATATTTGCTTCAATTTTAAGCGATATAAGTGTGGATACCATGTTTGTGAAAATCCCTCCGCTGCACGATTAATATCTTCTATAACATAAAAGCGTTTAAGCGCAACACTATAATCATTTAGTGCATACTCGTCTTTAAGGTGCGGCAGTTCGATAACATCCCCACTAATAGGTTTTCTGCCTAAAGTCTTTACAATGCTAGTAATATGTACAGTCATAAAAAGTGTATCGTTACTAAGGAATAAACCAAATTGACTTAGGTCAAAATCAATATCTTGTACATTATATATGCACCTAGTGTTGTAAATATCAGGATCGTACTTTCTGTCACGATTTTCAAGGAATAACAAATCTTGTATATTAGTTTCTGCAACAGCATCATATTCTGGCTGTACAGCACTACGGTCGTCGTCAGAAGGATTGTTGGGTCCTAAATATTTGTGTATGTTTACATCAGTTCCGCCAATAGTAAACATTTCTTGGATCTGCTTGTCCAAAAAATGATAATCATTGCCGCGTTCTGGTTTGTATAAGCTAAGACGTGGAATAACTTTTTCTCCTATCCGTTATACATATTTATCGCTAGCGATAAATACTATACGGAGAACTTCAATGGCAGAATTAGCAACACAAAAGCAAGAAATATTTGATTACGTTAATACGTTCCTAGGTGGTGGGATGGTTGATGTTGAACTTGATCCTATCCACTACCAAACTGCACTTAAAAAAGCATTAAGCCGCTTTAGACAACGTAGTGATAATAGTGTTGAAGAATCCTATATATTCCTTACAACAGTTGTTGATCAAAACGAATATGTACTACCAAACGAAATAATGGAAGTACGTAAACTATTTCGCAGATCAATAGGTTCTAGAACTGGTGGCGGAGACGGCGGCAGTATGTTTGAACCGTTCAATTTAGCTTACACAAATACATATCTATTGTCTAGCAGTAAAATGGGTGGATTAGCAACATACGATTTATTTTCACAACATCAAGAACTAGTAGGTAGAATGTTTGGTTCATTTATTGAATTTACATGGAACAATACGAGCAAAAAACTTACTCTTCTACAGCGTCCTAGAGCAGAAGAAGAACTTTTACTTTACTGTTATAACTATCGCCCAGATAGTGAAATACTAAACGACTATCTTGCAAGTCAGTGGATTAAAGACTATACCCTTGCTAGTTGTAAATATATGTTAGGTGAAGCACGTTCAAAGTTTGCTACGATTGCAGGTCCACAAGGCGGCTCAACACTAAATGGCGATACTCTTAAAGCCGAAGCACAAACTGAAATGGATAAACTAGAAGCAGAAGTGTCCATGGCAGTACCGGGCGGCACAGGCTACGGCTTCTTAATTGGCTAACAAAATGAATGATTTTCATACCATAAAAACAGCAGACGAAGTGCCGGGCTGGACTAGTACTCAACAACATAACAAGTATAAAGATATAGCAGAACATTTACCTAAAAATCCAAGAGTTTTAGAAATTGGATGCGGTTGGGGACGTAGTACATGGGCTTGGTTAGATGCATTGCCAGCAACAACAGACTACTACATTTTAGATAATTTTTCTTTACAATTAGGTAATACTTTAAGAAAAAAAAACTGGTTGAAAAAATGGCCACATATAAACGAAAAAGCTAGAAAAACAAAAAATCTAACTCAAAGAAAAATATTTGATGGATTGATATCACAACATCCAAATAAAGATATTATAAAAACAATATGGCATATGAATGGAGAGGATTGGTTGCAAAGCAATCATTTTACAAATAATTTTGATCTAGTTTATCTAGATGATGATCACAGTTTTAATGCAGTATCTACTTGGCTTAACACATTCAAAAACGTGCCTATAGTTTGTGGAGATGATTATAATGTCAAATGTTTCCCTCAAGTTATAGAAGCAGTTAATAATTACACAATTGAAAATGAAAAATATTTGTTAGTGCCAATAAGTTGTTTTTATGTTATAAAAAATTCTTGACAATTGCAGCTATCTGTAATATACTGTAATAACAATGTAAAGAGGATATCGTATGTTACCTAAACTACTAATTGTCGGTCACGGCCGTCATGGTAAAGACACTGTGTGCGAAGTACTACAAGATTACGGATACACGTTTCAGTCTAGTTCTAAATTTTGTTCGGAACTTTTTATTTTTAATGACTTAAAAGACAAGTACGGTTATGCTGATGAAGAAGAATGTTTTAAAGATCGACATCATCATCGCACTGAATGGTATAATATGATTCACAACTATTGCAAAGATGATCTAGCACGACTTGGTCGTAATCTATTTTCAGAAAATGACATTTACTGTGGCCTGCGTAATAAGCGCGAATTCTTTGCAATGCAAAATGAAGAAATATTTGACTATGCTATTTGGGTAGACAGAAGTGATCATTTACCTCCTGAATCAAAAGACTCAATGAGCATTGAGCAATGGATGTGTGATTATACTATTGATAACAATGGCGACTTGGCAAGATTAAAACTAAATGTTGATATTCTTATGCGTACTATGTTTAGAAATCTGGGCGTAAGTCTCCCTGTTTCCACCGCACTTCGGTTTTCTGCAGAATACGTTGACAGTTAGCACAAATTGTTTTTAAGTTGTTAGGACGACAGTTTTCTAAATCACCATCTATATGATATACATTAAACTGTTCGTCGTGTTTAGATTTAAATCCACATTTTTCGCATTCGTTCTTTTTTATATATCCACGTTGCTTCCATAGTGGTACGCCGTGATTAACTCCATTTCGTAGACACTTGCCACATAGTTTACGATAATAAGTTCTACCTTCTTTTTTATAATTTATTGCTGCTGGTTGTTGCCCGCATTTACATAATGGTCTCATATTGTATTTACCTTGCCTTTTTGGTGCCTTTTTTTCATTGATATTGGGTATGATTTTAGATCATATTGGTAAATACTAGTAGAGAACAATATCCAACAGGAGAAAAGAAAATGGCATTAGTATCACCAGGCGTAGAAGTCAGCGTAATTGACGAGTCTTTCTACACACCAGGGGCAGCTGCTACAGTACCGATTATATTTGTTGCAACTTCAGCTAACAAAACAAAGGCGTCTGGCAGTGGTGTTGCTCAAGCTACTCTAGCAGCAAATGCTGGGAAGGCTTACTTAGTCACTAGTCAAAGAGAATTAGGTGACTTATTCGGAGATGCAGTATTTGAGTCAGACAACAATGGCAATATGATACATGCAGGAGAATTAAATGAATATGGATTAAACACTGCATATTCATTATTAGGCGTAACGAACCGTGCTTATGTAGTAAGAGCAGATGTTGATTTGTCAGAACTTGCTCCTAGTACAAATGCACCAGGCGGCGAACCTGCTGACGGAGCTTATTGGTTTGATACAACAAATACATCGTTTGGCATTTTAGAATGGAACGGCGAAGCTGTAACTACAACAAACGGACAATCTTTTACTCCTGCAATAATAAGAGTAATTACTGAATCTACCGAGTTAGATGGTAGTGTACCTAAGGCGTCAGTTGGAGCTGTAGGCGAATATGCTATTGATGCAACTTCAGATATGAATCGTTTGTTTTATAAGGCAACTGGTAATGCTAACGGAGTTAATGCAGGTGAATGGGTAAGTGTTGGTAGTGATAAATGGGCAGCTAGTTGGCCTGCTATAAAAGGCACTAAGCGTAGTCCTGTTTTAAATAATGGCGACGAAATGGTAATAAATGGCACTACTGTAGTACTAAGTGGTACATCAATTGCACAGCTTGCAACTAGTATCAATAACGAAGGTATAACAGGTGTAAGTGCAGCAGCAGTTGACGGCGTCCTTGAAATTTATGGAGATAGCACTTCGGCTTCAAACGGTGTCGATGCAGACGGACTAATTGCAATTAACGGCGGCACAGGCTCTTTAACAGGGTTGGCTGATTCAGTAGATGGCGGCACAGGCATATTAAACGGAACGTATAGTATTCCTCGTTTATCAATTGATCCACATACTAGTGTACCTGCGTACAAAACAAATGATAGTGTTCCTGCACCTACAGGAAGTATATGGGTTAAAACTACTACTCCTAATGCAGGAGCAAACTGGAGAGTTAAACAGTACAACGATGATACACAGCTATGGAACAATGTAAATGCTCCAATGTATACAAGTAATGAATCTGCATTGTTTAATTTAGATGCAGCTGGCGGTGGCGCAAATTTATTTGCAGGCGATTTGTATATCAAAGCTAATGTAGATGAACTAACTCCTTCTGTTGTAGATTTTAAAATTCATTACAGAGTTTCAAATGAAGCAACATCTATTGCTTCAGGAAAGATTGAAACACAACTTACTACAGGAACATATGCATTCGATATTGCAGAAACTACCGTAAATAGTTCAGCATTATCTAGTAAAACAGTAAGTGTTAGTATAGCAGGTAGTACATCTGCAGATGCAGACACTATTGCAGGCGCGATCAACGCAGCTAATTTTACAAATGTAGTTTCTTATGTAAATGCAGCTAACAAAGTTGTAATCGAACATAAGACCGGTGGTGACATACGTATTAAAGATACCGGCGGACTTTTGACAGCAATGGGCTTTATTGGAATGCTAGGCGATAGTAGTAACTCAGCCACTGCTACACCTAATCTTTATAGAGCACCGGATACAGGCAGTGACGGTTGGTCAGTATCGGTAGATGGTTGGATTGCATCAAACTGGCAGCCACTAACTTACACAGCATCTACCAGTGAACCTTTAGCTCTAACAACATCAGGACAGCGTTGGTACAATCCAACTATCGACGATGTAGATATTATGATTCATGATGGTACTGCATGGGTTGGTTACCAAAACTATAACACTGATTATCAAGATACAAATGCAACAGGACCAATAGTTTCTGCATCTAGACCAACAGAGCAAACAGATACATCTGATTTAGTAGATGGCGATCTATGGATTAGCACTGCTGATTTAGAAAACTTTCCGTTAGTTTATCGTTATAATGGTACTAGTGAAGAGTTTGTTTTAGTTGATAAAACAGACCAAACTACTGAAAACGGTATCTTGTTTGCAGATGCACGTTGGAGTACAACAGGTGGCGCAACAACTGGACCATACGAGGCAGCAGACATTGACGAACTATTAGTAAATGACTACCTAGATCCAGATGCACCGGATTCAGCACTATATCCAAAAGGTATGTTACTTTGGAACACACGAAGAAGCGGTTTCAATGTTAAGCGTTTTGAACGCAACTATATTGATGTAGATACAGCAAACGTTCGTTTTGTAGTAGATGATCCTAACAGTGCCAATCCAGATGATGTAATTGATGAGCCAATGGCAGATTATTATCCACACAGATGGGTTACTGACTCAGGTAATAACCCAGACGGTTCGGGAACATTCGGACGCTTTGCACAGCGTAAATCAGTTGTACAATCATTGCAAGCAATGGTTAACGGCAACCAGGATATACGCGATGAAGAGTCACGTCAGTTTAACTTAATTGCTACTCCAGGTTATCCAGAGTTAATAGGTGAAATGATTACACTAAATTATGACAGACGATTAACAGCGTTTGTTGTAGGAGATACTCCAGGACGACTAACACCAGATGCAACTTCATTAAATGAGTGGGCAAACAATATTAAAGGTGCTCTTGAAGACAATGATTTAGGTGCAGTAAGCAGAGACGAATACTTGGGTATGTATTATCCATGGGGATTCTCAAGTGATAACTTTGGCAACAATGTTGCTGTACCACCAAGTCATATGTCACTAAGAACACTAGTATTGAATGACCAAGTGGCATTCCCCTGGTTTGCACCAGCAGGTACTAGACGTGGCGGAGTTACAAATGCTACAAGCTCAGGTTATGTTAATAACGAAGGTGAGTTTATAGGTATTTCTCTAAATACAGGACAGCGTGATACACTTTATAGTAACTCAATTAACCCAATTACGTTTATTAGCGGCGCTGGATTAGTTGTATTTGGACAAAAGACTCGCGCAAGAAACGCAAGTGCATTGGATCGTGTTAACGTAGCACGTTTAACTGTATACTTACGTGGACAATTAGAGTTATTAGCAAGACCGTACTTGTTTGAACCAAATGATAAGATCACACGTGATCAAATCAAATCAGCAGCTGATCAGTTACTAATTGAACTTGTAGGGTTGAGAGCACTATATGACTTCTTAGTTGTATGTGACGAATCAAACAATACACCTGCTAGAATAGATAGAAATGAATTGTATCTAGATATTGCAATTGAACCTGTAAAAGCAATTGAATTTATTTACATTCCATTAAGACTTAAGAATACAGGAGAAATTGCAGCTCTGGGATAATATGCGTACTTTATAGAGTGGGAGAAATCCCACTCTTAAATTGCATAAATACAACTGTAACAGGAGAAAAGAATGCCAATTACAACCTTAACAAATATTTCGATCCCAACAGAAGATGGCGGCGGAAGCAACAGTTCGTTGTTAATGCCAAAATTACAATACCGTTTTAGAGTTTTATTTGAAAACTTTGGAACAACTGGTGGACCAGATGGAATTAGAGAAATCACTAGACAAGTAGTAGACGTTACTCGTCCAAATATATCTTTTGATCAAATGACAATCGATGCTTACAACAGCAGATCTTATCTTGCAGGTAAGCATACATGGGAACCAATCACATTAACATTACGTGAAGACGCAAATAACAATGTGCAAAAAATTATCGGCCAACAGCTTCAAAGACAGTTTGACTTCTTTGAACAATCAAGTGCTGTATCAGGTGGTACATACAAATTTATCACTAAGATAGAAATACTTGACGGCGGCAACGGAGCAAATGGATCAGCAATTATTGACAGATTCCAGCTAGTAGGCTGCTATATTGAATCAGCAAACTATAACACACTAGCATATGCAACAAGTGATGCAGTAACAACTTCACTTACAATTCGTTATGATAATGCAATACAGTTTGGTAGTGAAGAACAGTTTAGCGGTGTTGGCGAAGCTGTTACAAGAGCTGCACAAGATGCTATTGGCGGCACACAAGTTACTGGCTAATTAGTCTAAGTAATTGGTTATCTTATAACAAAGCAGAGGTCTGTACGATCTCTGCTTTTTTATTATCTACGTGTTTTTTAGAATGGATAAATATTACTATGAGTTGGTGGTCAAGTTTAATAAAATCAAGAGATGTCAATACGCACCTGCGCGATGCTAGGCATGCGCATAATTTATTCACACAGTATGGACATTTGTTTTCTCCTAAAACAAAATTCTTATATCATGTTGTTTTTGAACCTACAGACGATGTTGATTTTTCTACAAACACAAGATTGTTTAACAAACAAATCGGTGTGTTAGTTAAAAGTGCAGATTTGCCTGGTTTTAGATCAAGCATAGAAAATAAACAACAGTACAACAGAAAAAAGAATATGCAAACTAGGGTAGACTATCAGGATGTAAGAATAGTGCTACACGATGATAACCTAGGTGCTACTAGGTCAATGTTAGAAGAATATTACAGATTTTATTTTCAAGACGGAAATCATTCTATATCATCTAGTACTTCAACTACTGACGGTAGTTTTAATCCTAGAGACAAATACTCACAACTAACGCCAAACTACGGCCTAAACAACTTTTATAAAAATCCATTTTTTTCAAATATTAAAATATATCAATTAAGTTTACAAAATTGGTTTAGTTATACATTAATTAACCCGTTATTAAGTGCATGGGATCATGGTGGAGTAGAATCGTCAGATGGATCTGGAATGAACGAAAATACTATTACTGTTGCATATGAAAGCGTTCTATATAATAATGGTATAGTAGGAGAGTTTAACGAACCTGTAGGATTCACCGATCCTGAAACAGGGTATGATAATACTCTTAGTCCATTAACTACTGAAGTAAGACCAAACGAAAATTATATTGTACCAATTTTAAATAAAATTACTGAGTCTGTGTTTAACTTTGATTTGCCAATGGGATCTAACAATGTACGTCCTGTGCCAACGACAACATCAAGACAACTGCAAGACACTGCAACAACTCCTAGGACAAGTTCTACGATTCCTGGTTACTTTCTACCTACAAGAGATACATTTAATCCAGGTATACCTGATGTATTTTTAAAACCAGGAGTAGTTAAGGGAGATCCCGAAACAACATTACAACGATTAAAAGACAACCCGACAGCGTATAACAGTTTTTTAGCAAAGGTTTTTAATACAGGTACAATTGAGGGAGTAAGCTACGAAGATTTTCTTTTACTACCTCCAGAACAAAAAGCAACTATACTATCAAATCTTGATACACTTATTTTAAATGGTGACTACAAATTGTTTACATTTATGAAAGCAGCATTAGAGGAAACATAATGACAATACGCAGCAATAATCCTAAACCTGTTTCATTGGATGAAACTCAAAAAATATTCAATAACTATTTCAAAGAAGAAATAACATTTCAATCAAGTGAAGTCTCGGCTGTTATAGGGTTTTTCTTAAAACGTGGATTTGAAAAAGTAGCAGCTATTAACACAGCAGCAATTTTTTTACAACAAGCTCAAATTGACAAAGTTCCCGCATTTAAGTTATTAGATACACTTAAAGGTTTTGATGATGTACAGCTAACTGATGTAATATCACAAATATTAAACTTATATAGGTCAAAGACATCAAAATTAGGTTTTAAAACTGTCACAGACACTGTTTTGTTTGATGAAAGAAATATAATATACTAATGCCACGATTTGCACAAGGTAAGTTTAATTTAAAAAACCCACAAAAATATATAGGAACTAAGACTCCTACATATCGTTCAGGATGGGAATTTACCTTTATGAAATTTTGCGACGAGCATCCTAGTGTAAATCAATGGGCAAGCGAAGCAGTACGCATACCATATCGTAATCCGTTAACAGGCAAGCAGACAATATATGTTCCTGATTTTTTTATTGTTTATGCAGACAAGGGCGGTAAACAACGGGTAGAATTAATTGAAGTTAAACCTAAGAATCAAGCAGTAAAAGAAAAACTAGGGCGTAGTAAACATAATCAAGCACACTATGTAGTAAATCAAGCCAAGTGGGAAGCTGCAAGAGCATGGTGTAAACAAAAGAAAATCTTTTTTCGTATTGTTACTGAAGATGATATATTCCATAACGGCAAAAGAAGATAATGTCTGTAATTATTAAAGATTATAATAGTGTTTTTATACATATTCCTAAAACCGGCGGCAGTAGTATACAAAAATGGCTATTAGATAATACAACTAGTCAAGTAACAAAAGCTACTAAACACCACACATTAAAAGCGATTGAATTAAAGTACGGAAAATTTGATTTTAGTTTTGCTGTTGTAAGAAATCCTTGGGACTGGTGTGTAAGTTGGTACTTCTTTAGTCGAGATAGAGCGTTACGTAGAATTGAAAATCCTAAACAAAAGGGCAAGTTTAGTTTAGAATATAATCAACAAGTTCTAACCGATTTTGAAAAAGGTTTTGATTATTTTATAGAAAAAACACATTTAAAAGATCAATATCATAGGACTATTGGTGTATCTTATATTATGAAGTTAGAAAGTATAAACCAAGATATACAAAAATTAAAAGATAAATTTAACATCAAACAAGAGTTACCACACTTAAATACTTCCTCTAGAAACAAAGATTATAGAGAATATTATAATGATAATACTAAACAGATTGTAGCAAACAAGTTTAAGAATGATATTGGTATGTTTGGCTATAAATTCTGATAAATAAAACTAGCATATAATGGAAAGTTACAATGACTAAAAAATTAGAAGACTTGTTAAATTTACCTGATTCTAAAGAAATAATAGAGCAGGCTGAAGCGCAAGAAGTACAACAGTCTAAACACGACCTAGAACGTGAAGAAACATTTCGTGATATTGCTGAGTTTGATAAAATTACTGCGGCACTGCCAAGTGTAAAAGGCCTAGGCGAAGCAGCTGATAAAGAGCTAAATGAAGTAGCAGATAAAGCAATGCAAGCATATGAAGATCTAATGGATTTAGGTATGAATGTTGAAAGTCGTTACAGCGGTCGTGTATTTGAAGTTGCAGGCGGCATGTTAAAAACTAGTTTAGATGCCAAAACCGCTAAACTAGATAAAAAGTTAAAAATGATTGAGCTGCAACTTAAAAAAGAAAAAATGGATAAAGAGTCACGCAACGATGACGGTATTATAAACGGTGAGGGTTATGTAGTAACAGACAGGAATAGTCTACTTGAGCGTTTAAAAGGGCTGGATAAAGATAAATAATACATATAGAATAGGATCAATGCGCAATGAGATCATTTAAAGAAATACTTACTGAGTCTAAAAAGACTTATGAATTTAAAATAGGTGTTGCTGGACCTTTACCAGAAGGGTTTGAGGACAATATGGAAACATGCTTAAAGAAATTTAAAGTGTTAAACATGACTTCAGGCAAAAAGACACCAATACAAGAACGTCCACTAGACTTTCCGCAGTTACAAAATATGGAAGTTACATATTTTGAAACAGAACTAGAATATCCAACTACTAGTCAAGTACTACAAGAATATGTAGCAAAATGTTGCAAATGTGACCAAGCGCATATAATTGTACGTAATGCAAATGATCCTAGAGAAGAATATCAAGAAATGAAAGACGATGAACCATACGAAGCAATATTAGACACGGAAGATATGGGCGGCGAAAACGCTCAAGATAACGTTGCAGGTAGTCGTGTAATGGACTTACTTAAAGAATTAGAAATCGCCCGCAAAGAAAATGAACACAGTGGTGCAGAAGGTGCACCAGTTGGAGAGTCATCAGACATCGGCGATACTGAAAATACTAAAGCAGTTGTGGGAGGCTGATAAAATGAATATGAAAAAACTTATAGAATCAATGGATCATATAGAAGAATGTGGAATGGTTGATGAAGGTCCTATGGGAATGGCTCCCCCAGCAATGGCGCCAGAGATGGACAAAGGAAATCCAGTAACAGTAAGCGTATCAATGAATGCGAGTGGCAAAGACCATGTAGCTGATTTGTTAGATATGATGAAGAACGCAGGACTAGGCGATGCAGGACCAGCAGCAGATAAAATTCTTGCACCACGTATGGATATGGAACGTCTAGCTGGTATTATGGATGATCCAAAAATTCCAGGCAAAGATGATGTACCAGGCGATGCAGATGTTGACGACAGTAGCTGTATGGATGACATTGATGCAGACGAATCAGTTGAAGAAGCAGACTACGCTAACGAACCTGATGCACAATATGGTGACATGAGCGATGCTATTCCAGACGGCAATGATTTAAATCGCAAGAAGAAAGCATACGCTGCTACACAAGATGGCGATAACCCAATGGCTGTTGAAGCAATCAAAGCAACACTAATGGCAGCACTTGCTGAAAAGAAGATGCCTATGGGCGCAGGACCAGATGGCAAAAAAGGCACTGATGACGATAAGCCTGCTTTCTTAAATCAAAAGACTGGTGACAAGAAAAGCAAAGGCGGAAGCAAGCCTAAAAAAGGTGTAGTACCTCCACAGTTTCAGAAAAAAGGTACTGACGAAGGCGGCCAAACAAAAGATTGTCCAAAGTGCGGCGCACCAGGTAAAAAGAAACTAATGGCATGTTCAACATGCGGCTGTAAGTAAATATTATTGCAAGCAAATCAATAGGCTCTTCGGAGTCTATTTTTTTGAGTAAATAACAGTATGGCAGCATCATTAGACGGCGTCTTAATTAAAAAGGCGAACAAACAAGAAACATATACTAACGAGCAAGTTGAAGAACTGATGAAGTGTATGGATCC
>Ga0228620_1000562_pt1 | contig 19188 bp, 38 predicted proteins | sample 23DmetaG_FD_186030 | JGI IMG/M metagenome (GOLD analysis project Ga0228620, IMG submission 186030) | Seawater microbial communities from Monterey Bay, California, United States - 23D | ecosystem: Environmental > Aquatic > Marine > Coastal | place: USA: California | collected 2016-10-06 | reverse complement strand
ATGGCGAACGTCCAGATACTTTAGCAGAAAAAGCATACGGAGATCCATTCTATGATTGGGTTATCATTCTAACAAATAATATGGTCAACGTCCAATATGATTGGCCAATGACAAACTATGAGATGTATAAGGTTCTAGAAAAAGAATATGATGATCCGTATGGAACTATTCATCACTATGAAACAGACGAGATTGGACCATACAAAAAGGGTCAACGTGTTGATGAGACATTCTACAATACAACACACAAACTAAACATTGACGGTGCTATCATAACAAAAAACGGCAACGAGATTTGTGGTCCCGTCACCGTTGCTGAGTGGTATAATAATGAGAATGAAAAGAAGAGAGAAATCTTTTTACTGAAACCTGCATATCTAGAATCATTTGTTAATGATTTCAGAAAACAAAATTTATACAAAAAAGACGCCAACTTTATCAGTCAGCGTCTAAAGAAAACTGGTTGACTTTTCCAAGCAAAAAATTAGCGGGAAAAATTTTTCCAGTTTTACCGTTTTGAAAAACCCATTTTGTAGCAAGAAGATGTTGCTAGTTCTGGATTCTTTTTCAATACTCTGTAAGCATGACCATGCACATCTGTTTCTAAAGTAAGGTGTGCTTTAGTATGAACGACCTGAATCACAAACAGAAACCCAACAAACGAAAGGTTTAGATAAGTCACTGGATGATTCAGTCCTTTCCAGAGAAACTTAATCACTCTTCAGCAAGACGTGCGAAGTAAGACAGTGCGTCGTCATCTTCAACGATTGCCTCTTCCTTGACAGGAGAGGGAGTATTATTTACGAACGGTGAGGTCGTAGTCTGACGGAAAGAAGATCCACCAGTGATGTCAGGTGAGTTGAAATCAGCAGTTCTGGAGGAGACAGGAGCAGAAACATCGATTACTGTAGGTTCGTACTCTTCGCTGTCTACTGTAGGAACAGCAGTGCGTTGAGTGATACCAAGCACCATATTCAGACGCTTCTCAAGGTCAGCATATGATTTGAACTGATCCTTGTGAGTGAATGCTTCAAGGGAATGCTCACTCTTCCAGATTGCTTCTAGTTGATCATCATCAGCTGACAGAGCAGAGACATTATCAAACTCAGAACTATCGTAGTTCCAGTATCCTGCGACCTTCTTGATCTTCAGTTTGAAGTTAGCACCTTCCCACAGATCAAAGACGTTTACTTTCTCTTCATCTTGGAACTCAGGTTGCATAGCAGCGAGGATCTTGTCGTGGATCTTCTTGCCATACTTGTAGAGGAAAACTTTGCCTTCGTTGTCAGGGTGCTTAGGATCCTTCACAACATAGATGTTGCTGTAGTATTGAAGCTTACGCTTCTGCTTACGAGCAGTCTCTTTGTCTTCATCAGCACCGCTGTTCCAGAGACGGCGGTTAACTTCACCAACAGGATCGTTTTCGTTGAGTGTAGTCAAAGAGTTTTCAATATACCAACCACCAATACCTTGGAAGGCGTGGGAGTATAGTTTTGCCCATGGGAGAGTCTCTCCATCAGGGGCAGGGAGGAAACGGATGACAGCGTATCCATTTCCAGAAGCGTCAACCTCTGGTTTCCAGAAACGTTCATCAACGTTCTTACCGCTGGATGATTTCTCTAGTTCCTTCTGCAGGAAGTCAAAGTTTGTCTGGGATTTACGCTTAAGGTCTGAAAAAGACATAGGATTTTTGGATTAAATTGGATTTGGTTTACGTGTTGGGTCTTACGCTTAGTACTGTGCTGCCCAACGAAGTTATTATAGCAGGTGGTGGGGTGGGTGTCAACCTGGTGGTCCTTCACCGTTTTCAAAACGAGTCTTGAGAATTTGGACTTTCTCCAACAACTCATCAAACATCTGTTCAATGGGAGTGTCTGGTGTAGCACCTAGCATAACAACCCCTTGCTTCATTGTCTCAAGGACAGAGACAGCTTCAGGATCGTCACTCAACTTGATGCGAGCATGAAAGATCTTTTGCTTTTCAATAAGAGTTGCTAGAGTATCAAAGTATTCTAGTTTACGTTCTTCATTGAGAAGAGCAAAGTTCATAGCAGATCTAAAACAATACTGCTGGAGTTCCATCATCTCTTGGATATCTCCTCGGATGATATCTGATTTAAAGAAGCTCATACTAACATTAATTTGGCACGACTGGTTTTTTTCATAAAATTAAGTTGTTGAGCATCATGACGGAGTTTTTCCTTCAATGGTTTGCTGATCAACTTATTGATGCTATCTAGTTCAATCTCATTCACTTCACAGTAGTGGATAACCGAATCAATATAATTCATATCGGGATTACTAACAGCAATCTTCTCCACCTCCTGCGAAAATCTCGCAGCAGTCATAAACTTATCCTCTAATAATTGTTTCTTGTCCATGTTGTTCTTGATACTCCGAGATATAACTCATTAGTTTCATAAAGAATTCTTTCTTAGGTGGAAGCACCTTAACTTGAGTCTCTCCGTTTTCACAAGCAACAATAGTTACGAGTTGTTTGACACTCAACCCGTAGTTTTCTTGTAGCATACATGCATATGCAGTTTCTTGAACGAAGTAATCGTAAAGATATTTCTCACGCTTTGGTTCAGCAGCAGTCTTGAAGTCAATGATAGACAACACACCGTCAAACTCAGCGATACAATCTACTCGCCCTGCAATCTCCAAATGTTTAGAGTAGAGCGCCGCTTCCTGTAAGTAAATATTATTTATACGGTCCAAAGTAGGGCGACTATGATGGAACATTAGTACAGGAAGTGGATGCGATTTATACTTCTTCAGGTCTAGATCATTATTAAAGTAGTCTTCAGCAATAGAGTGATACTTTGTGCCACGACCAGTAGCACGAGTTGTCTTAGCATTTGCTGCCTTCTCGCCAACACGAGCTCGCCACTTAGCAATGCCTGCTTTCTTTGCTGCGTTGTTGCCAATCACAGTGGTGACAGATGGATAGTGATGTCCTGTTGGTGTAAGATAAACACGTTTGCCCCCCACCATTTCAGCAGACATTTCAATAGGATCTAGTCCCACATGATTGAACAGTTTCATAGACCTAGATTAATTTTATTAATGATATAAGATTTGACAAGACCAGAGCGAACGATATCTTCCACACCAAACTCAACCAGTGAGAACTCATCCATATTTTGTAGGATGCGTTGGAAGTCTAGGATACCTGAACGTTCAGAGATCTTTTGAAGATCAGTTTGTGCTGCGTCTCCACAGAAAATGATCTTACTGTCTTGTCCCACACGAGTGATGATTGAATCAAGTTCATGGAAGTTTAGGTTCTGACACTCATCAATGATAACGATAGCATTGTCTAGTGTAGTGCCACGTATGAAACTAGTAGACCAGAAGGAGATAGTTTCCTGTGCCTTCAGGTTATCATAGAGCATTTCATATGATGCATCGTCAGGCATCTCAAACATGGATTGAACCATGTTCTTATATGGAATCTGATATAAGTTTGACTTGTCTTCATGATCTCCTGGAAGGAATCCAATCTCTCTTGTAGGGACAAGTGAACGCACCATGTACAGTTTTTCATAAGGAGATGTGCCTGAGAGGATCTCCTTGAGTGCCAGGTACATTGCAATGAATGTCTTACCTGTGCCTGCACATCCATAGAGGAAAAGGTGTTTGCCGTAGACCTCATAGGCATCAAATGCAGTTCTTTGGTTTTCTGTTAAAGGAGTGATCTCAACTAGATGATCAACATCAATTGGTTTTTTGCGTCTCATTTGCTTCGCACTCATATTTTGTCCAGGTGCTTTAGTAGTCTTCTTTCTAGCTGGCATGTCAGTTATACTTTTGTGTGATGGTTCTGTTTCTTGGTGCCTTAGGAGCAATCTTATTCTTCATTATATCATGAAAACCAGGATGTGTTCTACTCATCTTGTCTCTCCAGTCACCTACTTCACCAGAGGCAGGGCATGTAGATGGATCACTCCAATCTCTATCCCATTCTGGATTGTCATCTTTCCACTGACTCCACTCATGAACACTAAGTCTTACTTCTTTTTGTTCACCAGTTTCTTTGTTAATCACTGGGTAAGTCGCCATCGTCTCCCTCCTTTACTTTATTAAATCCAAATGGACCTGCTCCCTTTTCTTCTAGTGCTAGCTTCAGTGCAACACCACCAATTGCTTCCATAACTTTAATGACTTGCTCAGGTTTGGCATCCTCACCAAGTTCTTTGGCAACGTACCAATACTTAGGCCAAAATGTTTGACCTGCTAATTCATAATCTTCTAACGTTAATAGTTTCATGACCACTCCAGTGCTTCAGCACAAATAGGTAATTCTTTTACAAATACATCGCGACATTGTTGAGCGATATCCATGTGTTCTTTCTGTGTTCCATGAGCAGAACGCAGATCGATATAATGCATCCATGATCGAACTGATCCGCTCATGTAAATTTTGGTGGGAATTGCTAAAGGAAGCACAAAACGCGAACATTCCTTTGCAATCCCTACAGAAAGCATATGCTGATATAGATCCATAGCAGAATCAAAGTGACGCTCGATAGCAATCTCAAGTTCCTGCTTAACAAAAGGATCCACATCATCAATACTATTCTGACGGTTCTTTGTATCTTGGCGGCGAAGATCAAACAAAGGAATCTTATCAGTCAACATAGAACTATCAGCATACCGCTGAGAAAACTCTTGGAATGTGAACGATCTATGCCTCAGGATCTGAGCTGCGATTCCCCGATTAGTTTCAATCTCCAGTGTCATGAACGCTTGTTCAAATACAGACCAGTGATTGTGCTTGATACAATAACTAAGGAGTCCCGATACTTTCGGGTTGTCCTGGTTGTTCGGGTTGCTCACCCTCGCTACGTACCCCATCATCTTCTCCGCTTCTGGGGTGATAGAAACTAGACGGACTGACCCATGTTGTTGCTTCATTCTTGAATCCTTTGCTCATCATTTCACGTTTTTTCTTGAGACCTGCCTTTGCAGCACGTAACTGCAGTCGCATATAATGGATCTCTTCATCAGTATACATCATCGGATTCTTATCCGCAAGCTTAATCGCTTTCTTTGCTACTTTAATTGTGTCCTTGAACCTCAATGGGTTACCTCCTCTAAGTATTGAAGGAATGCTTCTTCAGCACCCTCTGTTGATTTATTGCCTTGGGATACCCAGTGGTGACAGAATTCGTACAGATGCTTTCCTGTTTTTAATTTCAAGTAGTGTTTCAATTTAATAAACACATCTGCGCGAAGACTCATACGTTCGTCACTGTATCTCCAGTCAGACTCTATGTCCATATATTTATGGGTAATATCAACACATCATAGCACAAAAAAAGAGGGGTCGCAACCCCTCGTGATGATGTTATGCTAAGATTCTCCTACAAATACGTTTACATAATGACTGACCTTCTCGACATTCAATTAAGCATTCATAGTATTCATTAATTGTTTCTAGTTCCTCTTGTGATTGTTTTACAGATGATTCAAAATTTCTCCACTCATGTAATTGATTGAATGGTATTAGATTATGCATGATACACCTCCTTAGTATAGAATAAAACTACATCATAACGAAGAGTTATTTCTTACATCACTAGTCCTCATTTCTATAACTAATTATAAGGGTTTCCTCACATTTTAGCATCCGTAAATATGCTCAAAAATAAATAGGCACAAAAAAAGAAGGGCGTTAACCCTTCTTTTACAAGTTTACAAGTAACTCACTTAATATAAGTTTTACCACGATAGCAGAATGTGCCATGGGTTTCTTTTGATTCGACACAACGTGTAGTATACTCAACACCACGATATGAGGTGTGATTAATCTGTGCGTTGTGAAGTGCAGATGCTTTGTTGATCTGCTTCTTGATCATGTTTAGTGTGTTCATTTGTCAGTCTCCTGAAGTTAGGGTTTTTAATCCCCGTTCCTTCAGTCGTGTGCGTCCCAGAAACACTCAGGTACAGATTCCTTTACGGTCTCTATCAACTCTACCTTAAAAGCATCAGAGATTTTCTCGTTTGCTTTCATCCTCAGCATAATTGCGTCAGCTTGTTGGCAGGTGAGTGATGAATAGAATAATATTTCTAACATGGGATGAACGGCTCCGTTCCGCGACTTACTTGCGTCCCACCCAAGAGTGGGATGAACGTATGGTAATTATACCATACATTATTTATGGCGGCAAGCAGTTTGATTCAGTTTCCAGAGAGATAAAATGCCTCTCCTCTAGCATGGCAAACTCTCTTTACTTGTGCGTCATAGACAGGAACAGTGCCAGCACCCGTGATTAAATTCTTAGCAAAGTCAAATGCTTCTTTATATTTACTAAACTTGTACACATCATTATAAGTTTTAGCAGATACAAGAACGCCATCCTTCCTCCACGTCTTCATCGTATGCCAAACTAGAGGGTCGGATAGTTTACGATAAAAAATACACCAGTTACCTTTTTGATTTGCACTCATTTGCTTTTCTTGTTAGGATTTTGCCAGAGTTTAGGATTAGCTCTACCCTCTGTTTGTTTCATACTAATTACACTATGATACTTGTCCCAGTAATGATCAAATATCTCTGATTGCTTGGAAGATATAACAATGTCATGTTGAACACCACCTTCAACACTATACTCAATGATGTAAGCAGTACATGGTAGTGATGTATCTTTTGCTAATTCAGGATCACAATTTTCATGAAGTAAGTTCAAGAGCGACCTCCCCATTGAATCTGGGGATATGCTTCTTCAACACATTGCTTTGTGATCTTCCAACGCTTACCGATCTTTTTGTCTTTCATTAGACATAGCACTTCTGCTTCTCCTTGATGGAGACCTTCAAGGAGTTGAATGAATAAGGTTTCACGACGACTTTGAGATACATTCGCTCCACCTTTAAAGAAGAGATAGAGTTTACGATACTCATGAACTAGTTTCGTATGCTCTGTCTCTTCAGGTGCTTCATTCTTTTCATAAGGAACATCACCATCAGGAAGCATAGAAATAATGCTCTCATCAAAGTTGGCAATTAGAATTTGCCTGAGTGCTGGAGAGTTATGCTCCACCAAAAGTTTAATTTTTTGTGCCTTAGTCTTAGCGTTGCTTATTTTTTGCAGCACTTCATTCAGTAATAGTTGCATGACCTAATTAATATCATAAGTGTATTTATTCTTCTTCAAGTTCCTCTTCATCTACAAAGCGAACTGATAGAAGTTCTTCGTTGATCCATTGACCGTCTCCATCTAACATTTCTGGATGAATGTTATCTTCCTGCATTCGATACATGTATTCATGGAGTTTTTCGTTTGCTGTCCACCCAGCAATCACACCAACACATAAAAATATAAAGGAAACAGTTGCTGAGAAATAAACAATGGTTGCTTGCGTCATTAGTTCAACTCCAAATTAAATTTGCTTGCTGTCCCACAAAAGTTCAAAGTTGAAATAGACTCTTCGCTTTAGTAGGGTAAAAAACCTAGTGATAGCGATACCTTTTGATGGGGGTTTCGCTTCTTCCTTTTCCTCCTTCGCCCCCCGAAGCATGAGTTCTATGCCTCTATTTATTTTAAGATCTTTCACTTTTTATTAGAAGATACTAAATTCTTTTCTACGAAAAATTTAGCAGTCTCTACCAGACCACCAATTTCTTTTCCATCTATAATAACATGAGGAAATGAACTTGCTTCTGGATAATCTACACGAACCTCGTCTCCGCTAGCACATATCTGTTCATCATAATCAGTGATGTTCGCACGTTCAAATAGTTCCTTTAACTTTGTGCAGTAGAAACATCCGGGAGTAGAATAAATTTTAATTTTCATAATTTTTAATGTAAGTAATGAACCCATCCGGTAACGATCATTTTTTCTTCTTCCATTGAAGGAATTCCTCTATGAGTATGTGTCCAATCTGTAGGCCAAATTAAAGTCAAACCTTTTTGTGGTTTAATTTTTAAATTTTGATATAAAAATTCTGTTTCTCCTCCAGATTCGACATCATTTAAGTATGTCATATAAACGAGGTGTCTACAGAGTTGTACTGGATCCATGATAGATCTTTCACTGTGGTAAATTTTATACCCACCACCTTTCTTATAGTGCTGAATGTTATGTCCTTCTCTAAAACCAATTTTAGAGTTGGGCATTGCTTCAGCATATTTATCCAGATAAGCATCAACCACTTCAATTAAAGTATTGAAATAATTTTTCCATTTCACATTTGTAATAGAACAAAATGCGGGAACACAAAGATCGGTAGAGTCTTTAATATCTGGATCAACACGATTACCAGAAACTACACCAGGAAGTTTTTCCAATTCTGTTGTGGTATTAAAAAAGTCAACAACATCATCACAAACGTCTGGAGGAATTGTCCATCCACCAATAAAGGAATTGAATGGCAAATCATATTCAGGATATTTATTCATTTATCTTTAACAATTCCAATAACCCAAGACATCATACCATACGGTGTGTCAGAAATCAAGGTCTGAGTTAGTTCTGCTACATCTGGTGGCACAACTAAACAGAATCCAATACCACAGTTGAATACATTACGCATCTCTTCCTCAGCAATGTCTCCTGCCTCCTGGATCTTGGTAAAGAGTTCTGGTCTCTCCCAAGCAGAATAGTCAACGTCAACTGTAAGACCCTTTGGAAGGCATCGTGGGAGGTTCTCAGGCAGTCCTCCACCTGTGATGTGTGCCATGCCTAGGATAGGAACTTCATCCAACAGGTGCTGGATCAGACGAGCATAGATGGTAGTTGGAACCAACAGCTCGGGCATCTCCTTATAGAAAATATAATTTCTCCACAGCATATCATTGACCAGTGTGTATCCATTACTATGAAGACCACTACTCTCAATACCTATGACTACATCACCAGGTCTGATGTTACTGCCATCAACAACGTCATTCTTTTCTACAATACCAGTACAGAAACCAGCAAGGTCATAATCATGTGCCCTGAAATGCTCTGCTGTTTCTCCACCTAACAATTCCATACCTGCCATAGCACAACCAGTGGCAACTCCATACGCAATGTCACTCACATTAGCATCAAGTGTTTTGGTAGAAATATAATCTAGAAAATATAATGGTTTAGCACCAGAACATATAACGTCATTGACGCACATAGCAACGAGATCCTGACCAATAGTGGTGTAATCATTAGCAATCCTACAGATATTAATTTTAGTTCCAACACCATCAGCACCAGATACCAACACAGGTTTCTCATATCCTGATGGGATCTCCATCATTCCACTGAACCCACCAATACTAGGTGCCAATACTTTTAGATACTCTACAAAGGAACGTCCCTTGATGATGTCAACGCCAGAAGTTTTGTAGTCCATTAGTCTCTTCCTAAGCGAATGTATAATGTAATAAGTGATTGTGAGATAAGGTCACAAGAATAGGTGAATCCAATCTTGTCTTCCTTATCCCAGTGTTCTCTTTGACTTTTAAGAAGTGTAGAGAATTCTTTGATCTTAGATCTCATCTCATCTTTAGATAACTTATCCAATGATTTCACCTTTAGCAATTTGTTCACGACGTTTTAGTTTCCATACGATGTAATCCATTGTAGGGATACACATGGGATTCCAACCAACAAAGGTAGTTGATTCTCCACTAGGTATCTTCCAACACTCAGCATCATCATTGTCAAGGTCTAATGATTTACGATACTCATCTTCACCAAGAAGAACAACTGCTCTCTCAGCAGCATTCAAACTTCTAAAGCAATCGAAACCAAGTTTTCTAATCTCATCGGGGATGTGATGTTTCATTGAATTGCAAGGGGTTGTAGTCTCTCAAGGATCTCACGATAAGCAGGGACGATATCACCCTCGTCTCTTCTGAATAGATCCTTATCGAATCTTTCATCACCACCAATCTTCCACAATCTCATACTATCAGGACTGATCTCATCAGCAAGTAGCAACTCACCATGAGCAGTGTATCCGTACTCAACTTTAAAGTCAACCAGATCAATACCTAAGATGTAGAACAATGAACGAAGGATGTCATTGATACGTAGAGTCATCTCAATGAAGGGTTCTGGATCATATCCCATCAGACGCACACGATCTCTTGTCAACAGAGGATCATGCTTGTTATCATCCTTCAAGAAGAACTCAACAATAGGATGTGGTAGTGAGTAACCTTCTTGTAGTGTTGTCTCACGAACAATAGATCCAGCAGCACGGTTCCTACAAATAACTTCCAGTGGAACGATGTCTACTTTCCTACAGATCATCTTGTTAGCACCAACCATATTAATATAATGTGTTGGGATATGTTCTTTGGCAAGTTTCTCAAAGATAAGAGCAGAGATACTACAGCAGAGGGATCCTTTTCCTAAAGGATGATCAACCATCTCACCGTTGCCTGCTGTCACCTTATCGTGATACTCAATGATGACACGATCAGCATCGTCACCAGCGTACACAGTTTTGACCTTGCCTTCTACAATTACTTCCATAGAAATAGGGCGTTTAACTTTCATAGTATACAATAAAAAAGCACTCCCGTCAAGGAGTGCTGTGTCGGTTTAGGAGGTGGTCTGAATGGACAGTCTGGACATCCAGCACCACAACATCCTCTATTCTTTCTCATAGATTTGTTCTAGTTTTTCTCTAGAGAAATCAACATACATCAACTCTTCACCTGCTTGTGGTGCTTCTGGATGACGTGGTTTAGGTCTATTCATTTCTACTTTAATAGATTGAATGTTAGCCCACATCATAGCGAAGGCACCACCAGCAATGAGAGCGAAGCATATGAAGTATAGTGTGACTTCAAATTGGTTCACAGTGCGTTACCTCTAGGTAGAACTTCTTCAGGGAAGATGAAGTTTTCATGTGGTTGATCGGCAGGTGCCAACCAAGCACGTAGTCCTTCATTGAGAAGGATGTTCTTTGTGTAGAACGTCTCGAACTCAGGATCTTCTGCTGCTCTAATCTCTTGACTCACAAAATCATAAGCACGAAGATTAAGAGCAAGCCCAATGATCCCAATAGAAGAGACCCAAAGACCCATGACAGGAACAAACAACATAAAGAAGTGCAACCAACGCTTATTGCTAAACGCAACCCCGAAGATTTGTGACCAAAAACGGTTCGCTGTAACCATCGAATAGGTCTCCTCCTCCTGAGTGGAATCGAACGCTTTAAATGTGTTTGCCTGTTCTCCATCTTCATACAAGGTATTCTCTACTGTGACACCATGGATAGCACTGAGCAGTGCTCCACCCAGTATACCAGCAACTCCCATCATATGGAAGGGGTTGAGTGTCCAGTTGTGGAAACCCTGAAGGAACAACAGGAACCTGAAGATCGCCGCGACACCAAAGGACGGCGCGAAAAACCAAGAGGACTGTCCCAAAGGATAGATGAGGAAAACACTGACGAATACAGCAATAGGACCAGAAAAAGCAATCGCATTGTAAGGTCTGATACCAATCAGGCGAGCAAGTTCAAATTGCCTAAGCATGAAACCAATGAGAGCAAAGGCTCCGTGGAGTGCCACAAAATTCCAGAGTCCCCCAAGTTGGCACCACCGTTGGAAATTCCCCTGAGACTCAGGACCCCAAAGTAGAAGAAGAGAATGACCCATAGCGTCAGCAGGCGTCGAGACAGCTGCCGTAAGAAAGTTAGCACCTTCAAGATAGGAAGAAGCAAGACCGTGGGTGTACCAACTCGTAACAAAAGCTGTCCCAGTAAGCCAACCGCCAATGGCAAGATAAGCAGTGGGAAGAAGTAGGAGTCCAGACCAACCCACAAAGACAAAGCGATCCCGTTTAACCCAGTCGTCCAGGACATCGAACCACCCCCTAGTTGGTGTTGTAAGTGTACTTGTAGTCATTTTTTGTTTACCGTAGACATAAAACTTTACATTATTGAAGAAAAAAATAGGGGTCGTAATGACCCCTAGTTATATCCTAATTTATTTCAAATTAGGAGTTAGTATCAACCAACTGAAGGAGCAATTAAGGCCACAGGTGTGGACTCAGCTGCTGCAAGATCAAGCGGGAAGTTGTGCGCGTTGCGCTCGTGCATGACTTCCATGCCGAGACCGGCACGGTTGAGCACGTCTGCCCAGGTGTTGAGCACACGTCCTTGTCCGTCGAGGATGGACTGGTTGAAGTTGAATCCATTGAGGTTAAATGCCATGGTGCTTACGCCCAGTGCGGTGAACCAGATTCCAACTACAGGCCATGCTGCGAGGAAGAAGTGCAGTGAACGTGAGTTGTTGAATGAAGCATATTGGAAGATCAAACGACCGAAGTAGCCATGTGCTGCAACGATGTTGTATGTCTCTTCTTCTTGACCGAACTTGTAACCATAGTTCTGTGACTCAGTTTCAGTCGTCTCACGGACGAGTGAAGATGTAACCAAAGAACCGTGCATTGCACTGAACAATGAACCACCGAAGACACCTGCTACGCCGAGCATGTGGAAGGGGTGCATCAGGATGTTGTGCTCTGCTTGGAAGACAAGCATGTAGTTGAAGGTGCCACTGATACCCAGGGGCATTGCGTCAGAGAAAGAACCTTGACCGAAAGGATAGACGAGGAATACAGCAGATGCTGCAGCGACTGGTGCTGAGTATGCTACACAGATCCAGGGACGCATACCTAAACGGTATGAAAGTTCCCACTCACGTCCCATATATGCATAGATGCCGATAAGGAAGTGAAATACTACGAGTTGGAAAGGACCACCGTTATACAGCCACTCATCAAGTGATGCGGCTTCCCAGATGGGATAGAAGTGAAGACCAATTGCGTTGGAAGATGGAACAACTGCACCAGAGATGATGTTGTTACCATACATGAGTGAACCAGCGACGGGTTCACGGATGCCGTCGATGTCCACAGGGGGAGCAGCGACGAAGGCGACGATGAAACAGATGGTTGCTGCCAACAGAGTTGGAATCATCAGTACGCCGAACCAACCGACATAGAGGCGGTTATTGGTAGAAGTTACCCACTCGCAGAAAGATTCCCACGAAGAGGTTGATTGTTGCCTTGAAAGAGTTGAAGCCATTGTTTTAAACAAAAAAGTAAGACCATCAGGGAATGGTGGAGTTACTATTTCCCAGACACCCTAAGTCCGGGATATGAAAGACGTTTTTATACACCCTAGAGGTCTTGGTTTGCGGGGTGTTACGAAACGTTAAGAAATGTTTTGATTCCTTAACTTGCCGATGTATTTAGTATAGCAGGTTGTGCTATGCCCGTCAACCCCTGAAAGATGAGTGATTATACTCAACTAGTAGGAGGGGTCTTCCGAACTGGGATCAGTATAGCACGTTTCTACCTCCCAGTGCTTCCAATCTACCTCTCTTTTTGCTATCATTTGTTCCAGTTCCTCAACTGTCATACACACTTTGACAGGTTTACTAGTCTCCTTGTCGTAGATATGGAACATTTGTGTATCAATCATTACTTATTTTAATATGGACAATAAAAAAGAGACCTTCTGTTATGTGGCAGAGGTCTCTTTAAGTGGCGACGATATGTCTTTATTTATTTAATTTGTAGGTGCCATGATAGGTGTCATGATACCGCCATCACCTCCACCATTATCATCATCAGATTCTTTGATAAGATATAGTAAAAAATTTGCTACCATGAATCCAACTACTAATGCTAGAAAGTTACTGGTGTCCATTTACCATACTCCTGGAATGATTTGTCCTGTAGTAGCATAAGTTCCAACAGCGATGATGAAACCAAGCATTGCTAGACGTGAGTTGAGGATCTCTGCCTCAGGTGTGAATCCGAATTTCATTTGTTTTGCTCCTGTGTTTTGTTGTAGATAATGACTCTGCCATTTTCATGAGTGAATACTAATTCATCATGATGCCCCCAGCAGAGTTCTTCGTATAGGGCATTTAATCTCTCCATGTCATCATAGAGTTGATTAGGATTTAACATCTTCCTCTTTGACTTCCCAAGACCCACCTACTCCACCTTCCATGTTGACAACAATGTCTTGTGGTTCAGTAGATTCCTGTGAATGAGGAGGTTTGTGCTCTCTATCCATGGGTTTAGATGATTCAAAAGGAGTGCGCGAAAGGTTTTTGATAACGATGAACGCATCCTTATTATATTTGCGAGTACCGTAAGGGGTTGCCCACTTTTTATTATACTCTTCACCTTGGTGGATACCAGAGACTACTGTGCCACCAACCTCAATTACGATGTTATCATATCGCACATCCCAACCGAGAGTTGCAATCTGATTCCAAAGATCTTCTTGTGTAAATTCCATCAATAAAGACTCTCTTCCTGTTCAGTCAAGACTACGCAATCACTAGTAGGATAAGATACGCAAGTCAGAATAAATCCCGACTCCATTTGATCGTCATCCAAAAACGATTGATCGCTTTGATCAACAGATCCACTCTCTAATTTACCAGCACAAGATGAACAAGCACCAGCACGACAAGAGTAATTGATATCTACACCTGCTTCTTCAGCAGCGTCAAGGATATACTGATCATCCTCACATGGGAAGGACGTTTCAGTTCCATCAGGTGCCTTAGCAGTGATATTAAAAGCCATTAGTAAGTTTCAGAAAGTTGTTCTACAGAATATGCCAGTGCTACTATGAACACGACACTTACCATTGTAAAGAATGATGCCGCCATTGTCAAGCTACTCCAAAAAAGAAGTTGCCTGTGATGGCATATGACAGGAAACCAGCAATAATGCCAAGCATTGCCCAGCGACCGTTTGCTTTCTCTGCTTTCTCAGCATAGGACTCATATCCATAACGCTCTGCGTCAGTCTTAGAGATATACATTTGAGGTTCTTTAGCAAACAAGTTTTGTTGTCCTTGTTCGTTGGTTGTAACGGTCATGATACGTTTCGTAATGAATCTTTACATAGTATATAGTAATTCTTAAGATCTGTCAAGTGATGTGTGCCACTTTGAACATAGGCACACCAACTAAATATATGAGGATCCGAAATTATACGCTATGAAGAAAATCCTTCCTATCGTAATGCTACTGATGACCACTTCTGCTGCTCAAGCAGGTGGACTTGTATCAAAACAATCTTCTAGTGTTCAACTAACTGTTGACGCTGCTAGATCAACTGCCGTAAGAGTGGGCAACTCCTATAGTATTTCAGGCACCAATGTTGGCACCTCAGATGGAACAACCTCTGGGATGATCTCAACTGGCACAATCACCAGTGGAGTATATTCTCCTGGCACGATTTCAGCAAATCAACTTTCAGCAACTAACGGAGAGTCATTCTCTTATAGCACCTCGTTTACCCAAGGTGATGCTATCCCAACTGCTGCTCCTACTGTAGGAGATGTTCCCAACTTCAGTAATGTAACTTCTTACACTGCTGGTTCTGCTGGAACTCTAGCAGGTACTGTAGGAACTTCAGGTGCTCTAACTGTGACGGCTGGTGGTGCTGGTACTACAGCAACAGGACAATTCGTTTCTGAGATTACTGTTATTGACTAAGGAGATAGATAATGAATACTATGATTCGTTGGTCTGTGATGTCTGTGGTGGGTGTAAGTGTCACACTTGCTCCTGCCCTGGCGGTCCCCGTGGTCCCAAATTTTACTCAGGGATCCATGACCAGCAGGACGGAGACCACTCAGAAGATAACTGAGACTATAAATTCTATGGATTATAACACTGGGTATCAGTATTCTGCTACTGGCACTGGTGTATCAGCATCTGGAAACCTATCACCAGGAACAGGTGCTACTAATGTAACTATTAATGGAGTGACTTCATCATGGACTGGAGCAACAAACAAACCACAGTTCACACAAACAGTACCAGGAGCAGCGTTTCAGTTTACAGAAACTTATCGCGGACCTGGTTTAAGCAACCAAACGATTATTCAAAGAGAAACCGACGTTATAAGCATAACAGATACTACAAGTATCTTCTCCCAATAACATTATTATTCGCTAATCCTTCTTATGCTGAAACTGTTGGTGGTGTCTCTGCTACTGCTAATCCTGTGGCTAATAGTTCAGGCTCCGTTACAAACCAAGCTATTCAAGTCCTTCAGGGACCATACATTACAAACACCTACGGTGGAGGTATACAATGTCAAGGTCCCACTCGCAATTTCACTCCGTATGTAACAGGTAGTGTCTCTGCTTCCAAACCTTTTGAAGGTTATTATGATGACCCAGTATATGATGTAACCGATAACTTTGGTGCCTACGATGCTGACGGGAATCCAATGGGAGATGGTATCTTAGATAATCCTGGAGATGTAAGTTTCTACAAAAGAACTAGGACAGGACAGAAAGATAACTACAGTCTAGGTGTAGGTTTCTCTATGACATGGAGCACACCTACAGATAAAAAGTTACAAGATCTTTGTAAAGAAGCAGCAACTTCTAACATCGCAATGATGAAACAACTGACTGCTAATAAAAGATTAGACTTTGAGATTGCTCGCCTTAAGAATTGTGGTGAGTTAAAGTTAAAAGGAATTCAATTCCACCCCAAGTCACCATACTATGGTGTATGTGCTGATGTCTTAGTAAACAACCCACCAGGACATAAGCATCCACACTACCACAATATCCCTAGCGTTTCTTCTTCCTCCTCGGGAAGACAGAACGAAGCTCCTTCACAGCATGATTCATCTGACGCTGCTCTGCTAGGCGCTCCCCTACAGACAAAATAGGAGGTTTCTTACCACGTAAGGTAGAAATCTTTTTCATAACTTTCTTAACCGCTGGTTTGACTGCTTTCAATAGCAGATCTGCCAGCGGTTTTGCCACAAGTGCTGATGATGTAGCAATGACAGCAATACCACCCACCTGCATAACCTGTCCACCACTAGGTAGACCAGCAACAATTTGTGTGGGGAGTCCTACTGATTCTGTTATCTGAACACATGTCTTATCGATGAGTTCATAACCAGTAACTCTCTTTCTAAATCCTTCCACTAATGTTCCTACAGGTTCTTGTGCCTGCTGTACCTTAGTAGGACATTCTATTTTGGCAGTAGGTGGTGGAGGTGGGGGTGGTGTATCTATTTTTGTTTCTGGTGGTGTAGGTTTATCTGGTGTTCTGTTATCCACCTGAGGTGGACCAGTCATAATCATCTGGTTTGGTTCAAAAGAAAGAGGATTAAAATTGGGAACACCAGAATCGCAAATTGTAACCACACCATTAGGATCATCCGTTCGTAATTGATTATTTTTAGCAGTATTAGTTTCAGTCGCCTCAACACACCCTGGTATATTAACCACAGGCACACCAATGTTTACAACTACTGGAGCTGCTAGTGGTAGTGATGTTGAAGTGCTATTAAAGTCATAGGTAGGGATAGTATTAATTTGAATATCATTAATACGAATATCCCCGCCTGTAATGATGGGTATCTCAGGCATTAGTCTTCAAATAATTTAAAAATTCCTGTCCAAATAGAATGGAAGAATACATACAAGAAAAATGTTTCAGTTGCGTCTTTCTTTGCTTGCTTCTTATAGGTCGATTGTGCCATGATAATATTATAATAATATTCACAGTTATTTAACAATTCTCAGAAGATTCTCAGTTAGCAGTCATTAAATACTGATCCAACTGTAGAACCTAGTGATGACCCTGCTTTCTGTCCTAGTAGCAGTGCCCATCCACCTGCCAACCAACCCACGTAAGGGACGCTAGCAAGGGCAGGAACAGCAACACCAGCAGCAATAGCACTACCCGCCATCGCACCTTGACTTCGTGCTCCAGCGTCCGCCACTAAACACTCTGCTTGTTTGGCAGTTAACTTTCCCTCGTCATCTGTTGCACCCCCTAGGTTACGAGTACCTTCACGGGTGAACTGATCACGACGCCATTCGTTTCTGATTTCAGATCCACCACCAAACAATCCTCTCCTCTCTTTGTCAACATCTAGAGACCTTTCGGACTCCAAAACCTTAGGATCGTCAGCACGGAATTCAATTTCATAACCATCCTTACCTGCCTTAATCTTATAAGAAGAGTAAGGACCATGGGGGATGTGAAATGTAGGAGGTTGAACCACAGGTTCAGGTTCCTGCCTGAAAACATATCCAAGCAGACCTATGTGTGCTACAACAAATACTCCACCAACTGAAGCGGCAACGATCTTAAGTTTATTCATGGTTAGAATGGCATAGTGGGACTAGGCACAGCAGGACCAGTCATCTCAGGGACTCCTGGAATAGCAGCATCTACCAGTGATGGTAGTGCTTCTGTAATTGCTTCAGTGATAGCAGCAGTTACTCTCTCCCTTGATTGCTCGATTAATGTATCCTTTTGAACGTAAAGATAAGCACCACCCCCTAAGACAGCTAAAGAAACTAAACCAGATAACAACGCTACACCATTAATCAATTTTTGCATCTTTCTTCTCCAATGTAGGTGCTTGCTTTGAATCATCCTTCTTCTTAGAAGGCATGACACCAAACGTAGCTAATGTACCAGTAAAAACACTGGCGATAAAAGTTGGATCGATATTTTTCTGAGGAACACCAGGAACAGTTACATAATTAAGAGTCAGAATTGCTGCTGACCAACCAAGAATAATAACTCGGACGAGAGTTGATACACCCTCATCCGCCCACTCAAATTTGTTTTCCTTTTTGGCTTCCTCTTTCTTCTGTGGATTTGATTCCATGAGTAAAGAGTTAGGCAGCTCTATTTATCACTCAGCAGGTGTTTCTTCTTGTGCTGCTTGATATGCTGCTACAACTTCTTCAGTCCATAAAGTTGTAGCGACGGCAGCAACTCTATCATCTTCATTGCTTACATCAGCACCAGGAACAATTACATGACGATGGAAACTAGAAGCAACTTCTACACCATCTTTAAGAATCTGATCTCTTCTTCTTACTTGAATACATCCGTCGAGTAGAACTTCAATTTTATCTACTACTGATTTTTCTTGTAATGCCATTAGGATCGTTCTCCAAACTAAACAGGTTTAGGCATAATTATTTATTATGCTGACTAATTATGAATATATGAGATAGATCCCCTTATGAGAACATTACTTGCTATACTACCAGATATGAGTCCTGACTCAGTATTTCCAGTTTTTCCATTTATAAGCCAAGAATAATTACCACCTGCTTGTGGAACCGAAAGAGCAAGATATGAAGTAGTTGGAACAGATCTCGCCCAATGAACTGCTCCACCACCATAAAAATTTGTACCAAATCC